>Ga0115002_10002517_pt1 | contig 23857 bp, 21 predicted proteins | sample ArcticOcean_MG_C_8_FD_89576 | JGI IMG/M metagenome (GOLD analysis project Ga0115002, IMG submission 89576) | Marine microbial communities from western Arctic Ocean - ArcticOcean_MG_CB11_86 | ecosystem: Environmental > Aquatic > Marine > Oceanic | place: Arctic Ocean: Canada Basin | collected... | reverse complement strand
CGCCTGCCAGGTGGCGTCGTGGGCCTTCTGAACTTCTCCAGGGGGACTCCTGTACCGGAGGCCAGGCATGAGATTCGAGTGACAGGAAGCGAAGCTAGCCTGAAGTTCCACCCAATGGGAGACGTAATCGACTTTCAATCGTCCCCTACGAGCCGGACCATACAACTGCCTGAGACGAGAAAAGGCCTGAGGCCTATGATGCAAGAGTTCCACTCCAGTATTTCGGAGGACCGGGTACCGCGGATGTCTGGTGAAGAGGGCTTGAAGGCGCTGGCCATTGTCCTGGCGGCGTACAAGTCCGCTGAGGAAGGTGGCGAAGCGCGGTTGAACCCTATCTAACGGCGAAACAGCGACAGAAACCTGTCCTGGTAGTAGTCAAACAGTCCCCATCTGTCCAGTTCCGTCTTGAGAAGGTCAGGGTTGCCCGAGCCACTTTCGGACTCGCGGAACATACGCTCAACCTCTTGTGTGGCCGCCCGAGGCACGTCGCCAAAACCAGGATTAGGTTCAAACAATCCCTGATTCCTAAATTCAAGAACGTTTTTCTCGGCGGACGATGACGTAAATTGGTAAATGAACTTGGCAAGAGCCACGTCCCAATACTCGTCTACACCGACCATTACCACGGCCAAGTCTTCTCTGCGACTGTCTAGATCGTCACCGATTCGGTTGGCAATCTCGTCTGCATAACCAGCAATAATTTCGGTCTTCTCGGCCTGATTGCGATACTGATAAAGCACTCCGGGGCTATTGCCGCCAAAAGTCTCCGAAAGGTGGTTGAGGTACTCGTAGGCCTCAGAACTAAAACCCTCAAGGTTCATAGCGTAATAAGGCGTAACGACGGCAGGCTTCGCAGCGATCACACGCCCTGTCCTGACAACACCCTCCTGCGGGCCTGAGCTAAGGTCTTGGTAGATCGGTTCAGTAACTACATAATATGCAACGTTCGTGGTTCCGAATGTGGCCAATTGCTGTTTAGGAAAACGAACAATCCATGTTTTTTCGATCGCTCGCATCCAGTCCCTGTGGCTTTCCATTCCTGTATATTTCTCCAGTATTTGCACGTAATGCAATCACATAAGTCAGAACGACGTTTAGCGGGATGCCTTGCACGATTACGATATAGGTAGAGATAGGCTAGAGGCAATTAAGTCCAGAGTCAAGGGAGTGGCCACTTGCCGGTACAGCCAGTGCGTACCGATATTAGGTACTTCCTGTAGCGGAACAAAGTACAGACCGCTACATCCGTTTAACGTAGCAAATGTCTTGAATAGATGGACAGTTCGCATACGGTCTTAGGTTTATCAATAGGGATATGGCCTAATACTATAGGAGACATCATGGTACAGCTGGCATCAGCAAACGGTAGCACTGCTATGAGTGAAGCTGTTAATACGAAAATCCGTGTGTTCGTTGTAGACGATCATCTTATAATACGAAGAGGGCTGTCTCTGATCGTCAAGGATCAGCAAGACATGGTCCTGGTGGGCGAAGCGAGCGACGGCTGGGAAGCCGTAGAGTCCATTACCAGCATGAAGCCCGATGTTGTGTTGATGGATATCGAGCTGCCTGGCATTTCAGGAGTAGAGGCCACCAAGCTGGTAGGCGACTGCCTTGATAGGTCAGGCAATCCAGAGGGAACCGACACCTACAGCAGCCTGAGCAATCGCGAACGAGAGGTTCTGCCGTTGCTGGCAGAGGGCCACAGCCACCAGACCATAGCCACGAAACTACAGGTTAGCCCCTTTACCATACAGACATACCGCCAGCGAATAATGCGAAAACTCGACATTCACAGCGGGACAGACCATCTTCGTTACGCGCTACGGAAGGGATTAGTCAGCCTGGAGGCCTAAATCAGGCCGTCAACGGACGGAAGTTATGGTACGAAAGGCACATCAATTACATACCTTTCGTTCGAAAAGGTTGCGCTTGGCGTAGCCTTTTTTAGTTAGTTGAAGGTTACAAAGGCACCTACAACCATTTCCCTGCCAAATTCCTGAGAAATAAGTCTAGTTCAAGTTATTGATCCGGTTGCGGGCCAAATCAGAATTATTATGGGCATTAATACCGGCGGCTATCATTGATCAGAGTGGGGGCTAAAGCAGCTTATACAAAGGGCCACTGCCTGTAGCCCCAGCAAGCCTTTGAACTTTCAAAAGGACAGCGTACTCAATTCTAATACGCTTTGGCATCGTACATGACCCTATGTCAAATGGCGGGAAACCTCCAGTACATTGCCCACCGGTTCGGATAATATGACCAATAAGGCGCTGACTTACACCAATATCAGTTTCAGAAAAAAATAGTTGTGCGGCTACTTCCGCAAAGCCGAGGATTGATCTCTAGGGGCCGACAGTAGGTCTGTCCAGCCTGGATATTAATCCCATAACCCAGATACTTTTCAGATAAGAGGTTCAGTTGAATGACTACTGTAGCAACAAATGAAGCGACTTCTACAGAGCAGCAATTAGTTAGCTTCGACCTGGCCACGGAGTCCTACGGAGTAGACATCGGGGCCGTTCGAGAAATCATCCGATTGCAGAAAATTACAAACGTCCCCAGAACGCCAGAGTTCGTCGAGGGTGTAATTAACCTACGCGGCAAGGTAATCCCTGTCGTGGATCTCCGCAAGCGCTTCGGCCTCCCCGTTGGAGACCAGTCGGCTGAAAACCGAATCGTCGTGGTCGACATTGGAGGCCAGGACATAGGTGTAATCGTAGACGCAGTCAACGAAGTTCTGCGAATCTTCAGCGATTCAGTGGAGCCTCCATCATCGGTGATCACCACGGCAGACCCCGACTACCTGATGGGCATCGCCAAGGTCGACAACAAGCTCTTGATTCTGCTGGACCTGGAAAGCGTCCTATCGGCAGAAGAGCGAGCCGTTCTGGCTGACGTATAACAGCCCAAAACTCACTGATAATTTGAAGCTTAAAAATGCTCTCTTCACGCTATTCTTTCCTAGGCCGCCCCTTGTAACCAAGTCCAGCCAGACCCAACAGCACGCCAAATAGAGATACCTCGATCGGCCCACCATTAACAGGAACTCCGCAGGCCCCACCAGAGGGCTGGACCTCCTCCACCGGCTGCGTCGTAGGTAGAGGTTCCACCAATTCAGGTTCCGAAGTGGGTTCGTCCACAGGATCGCTGGTCGCCGCCACCGCCACGGCTACTGTGGGTTCGGGAATGTGCGTAGCCGAAGGTGTATATATAGGCTCCACAGTAGACGTTGGTGCTTCTCCGGCTGCAGGCGTCGGCCCCGTCCCTGTGTTCCGCAGATCGTCAAACGTAAACAGCTCAATTGCCACCGCAGGAACCGACGTTGGCAAGTAAGCGTCCAGATTCGGTGGAACAAACTCAGGTGCGCCCAGAGTATTTCTCCACTCGTTTTCAAGCTCTACGCGGCTAATACCATAAATATCTAATATGGCGTCATCTACCGAGACGCCCTCCTTCATGGACGCCATCAATTCACGCATGCTTTCGGTGCCGTACTTATCCACCATATGCTGCACAATGCTCCTGGCCTGTCCGTAGAAGATAATTACATCTGTCGGGTTGCCAGGGAGACTGCTCATGGATGTGATTGGCAACAGCCTGTCGTTGGCAATCGCAAAATCCAGGTGTCGATCGTAGGAATCCCCCGGCTCCAGATTTGCAAGCTCAGATAGGCCTTCACCCAACCAGGATGGCACCCTGCGGAATATGCTATCTCCCGCTCTGTGGGACAATATGTGCATGACCTCGTGGGACGCGGTGCCCCTCGGCCTATTGCCTCCGCCCAGCACCAGCAGCGTGCCAACGTCCACGAAGGCCTGCCCCTCGGTGATAAGCTCCCGGCGAATTGCTGCGCTGGCCGGAGGCAAGGCATCTAGCATTTCCGCCACACTGTTATATACCGTCACGCGAATAGGCTCTGTCGTATCAGCGCCAATTATCGGACCCATTACCCGGTTCGTCTCTATGATGGCATCTAATATGGCTTCTGCCCTACGTTTCACCGGCCCGTGATAGGCAACGGTCACCGCCCCCTCGACAATCTCGTCCCACTGAAAGCGGGCGTCAGAATATATGAACTCTTCCCGATCGGTGTCGAGTTGGTTGCCCTCCACGTCCAATATTTCGAACGCATAGCGAATTATCGTGCCAGGGGGAATGTACCTGGATCCAGTATTGGTACGGAAGAACAGCTCGGAATCCACCAGTTGCCCAACCTGTTCAACTTCAAGGTAGTTATATTCGCCTCTCGTCTGCTCCCCTATTCTGAAACGAACTGCTATCTCTTCAATTTCGTTAAGAGATAGCACTCCCAAGCGGAACCTCATGCCCACAGGAAATTCACTGGTCGCACTGGACGACACAACCTCTATGCCGCCGGACTGGGCCTGCGCCGCATCTGCAGACAGCAGTAGAAGTCCCGCCAAAACGGCCACCAACAAGTACTTAATCCTTCCCAACATCAATGTTTCGGACCCTCCTGACGACCAATACGAAGTGCTTTAATCAAATAGTTTTCAACAAATATTGTAACGCAGCTAGTTTTAGGCAGCTATGCGAATATTTGGCCATTTATCTTCGGAGATAACGAGCATACTAAGTCCGAACCAGGTGGTCTAGCTCTGGACTTCCTCGTCGCGGAGGCCACGCCAGGTGTAGAAGAGACGCTGTCCGGTCGTAAATAGGGCCAATACGGCTATCAATCCTAACACCACCATCAGGAATAACGGGTACCAGTGCGCGACGATTAGCCCGATGCCCATGAGGGCCACCCGTTCAGGCCGCGTCATGATACCGCCTCGGTTTTCGATGCCAAGCCCTTCAGACCTGGCGCGAAGGTAGCTGACCATTACTGAGGCGGTCACAGCAAGGTAAACCAGGATGGCGCCATTGGAAGACGAGCTATTCAGGTAAAAGATTAGCAGCCCCAACAGCACTACGATTTCCGATAGTCTGTCCACGACCGAGTCTAGCAGCGCACCAAACCGGGATGCCCGACCGGTAGCCCTGGCCAAGGCGCCGTCAAATAGGTCCAAAATGCCTGCGACCAGCATGACTATGCCCCCTGCCCAGAGGTTGCCAGTGGCAATGATGTACCCGCTAAGACCGGCTCCTGCCAGACCTGCCATCGTGATGGCGTTTGGGCTGATACGCAGCTTGGCCAGGACGGAGGCCACGGGGAGTTCAACGTATTCAGAGAGAAGCTGGCGGGCGTAGGTTCGGACTTTATTCAAAGGTCACCCTGTGATGTTGAGTTACTGAAATAAAGAATGAGCAGGCGATGTCGGAGACTAGCGTTGAGTGCTTGTTCAAGAAACAGCTAGCCTTGTGGGCTGCGCTACGGATTCGTAGTACTCCATGATCTTACCGGCAACCCGCTCCCACCTGTACTCCTCAGCCTTGGCACGGCCATTCGCCGATAGGGCAAGGCCGAGCCCTTTATCTTTCATTAGCCTGGCTATAGCTTCGGCCAGCGCCTCGTCGTCCTTAGGCGGCACCAGAAGGCCGTCCTTCTCGTTTGCGATAACGCCCGAATAGCCTGCAATGTTTGTAGCGACGACGGGAGTTCCCGCCGCCATGGCCTCCAGCAACACGATTCCAAAGCTTTCCTTACCGGTGGCCGGCGAACAGTAGATATGCGCAGACTTATAATAGCGGAACTTGTCCTCTTCAGAGACCATGCCCACAATCTCCACGTCTTGCAGATTGCGCTCACTAATGATGCGATACGACTCCGCATCCGGCTTACCAGGTCCCACGATGATTAGACGCAGCTCCGGGAAGTCCCACTTGAGTCTGCTAAAGGCACCTAAGAGATATTTAAGACCTTTGCGCTTCTCCAAACGACCAAAAAACAGCAGGTTGATCTTGCCGTCCTGGAGGTGCGGGAAAGGCTTCGCCTGATCGAAATCATCCACTCTGATGCCGTTGGGAATGATCTCGTAATGGCCCGGGAACTGGCGGCTTATGAACTGACGCGCTGGCTCCGAGACCGCAATACGACCTCGCAACTTCCGGTTGTAGGGAACGGCCAGACGCTTGAAGCCCACCTTGTAGAGCCGAGTGCCACCGTACGTGTGAAATGTGCCTATGGCGATGGAAGTGGAGGGGTTCATCTGACTAAGCACGTTGGCAGTCAACAGACCGGCAAAGGGCTCATGAAGATGGATGTAATCAAAGGCCTCTTCCGCTAGAAGCTGCTTGATGCGGGGCCTGAGCCACACCGAAAAAGACACTCGGGCAATGGAGCCGCCACTGGGGATCGGAACCGCCTTGCCCATGGGAATGAAATCGCGGTCTTCGACGCGGGATAGGTCTGAACAGGGGGCGATTATCTTGACAATGTGGCCCCACTGCCGAAATTGTGAGGCCAAACTATTTATGTGATCTGGAACGCCTCCGAAGAAAGCGTGATCATATGGCGAAACAAGGGCTATTTTTGCTGGACGATCCATAAATAATACCCCATTGGTAAGACGTACCACCTGGTCCAGCGTTGCCTAGTCACCCAGCGTTGCAGGGCAACCGAAAGACGTCAGAACGCCAATAAACCTACTCTTTACCGATAATGAAATCTTCCACACGAATGCGGGCTTCGTCGTCGGTGTACTGGACAGGCGGCGACTTCATGAAGTAAGAAGACGGCCCAAGAATGGGGCCACTTAGCCCTCTATCCTTGGCAATTTTCGCGCACCTGATGGCGTCAATTACGACTCCGGCGGAGTTGGGGCTGTCCCATACCTCCAGTTTCAGCTCCACGTTTAGGGGAACATCTCCGAAGGTTGTGCCTTCTAATCGAATGTATGCCCACTTTCGGTCCGACAACCACGGCACATAGTCGCTGGGGCCTACGTGAATGTCTTCGTCCGGAAGCGCATGGTCCATCTGAGAGGTAACTGCCTGAGTCTTGGAAACCTTCTTGGAGACAAGGCGCTCCCTCTCCAGCATGTTCAGGAAGTCAGAGTTACCACCGAAGTTCAGTTGATAAGTATTATCCAACTGAACACCACGGTCCATAAAGAGCCTTGTAAGCACACGGTGAATAATTGTTGCGCCTACCTGAGACTTGATGTCATCTCCGATAATTGGAACGCCCGCCTCTTGGAACCGGCGCTGCCAGTAGTTGCCTTCACCGCTGGCGATGAAGACAGGAACGCAGTTGATGAAACCACACCCTGCCTGAAGGACCTGCTCGACATACCACTTGGTCGCCTCTTCAGAGCCGACGGGCAGGTAGTTGATCACCACGTCTACCTCGCGCTCCTTGAGAATACCGGCCACGTCGTCCGTAGGACCAGAGGCTTTGGTTATTATTTCTGACATATACTTGCCGACGCCGTCGTGGACCATTCCACGCTGTACGGTAACACCAGTGTGAGGCACATCAAAGAACCTCTTAGTATTGTTGGGCTCGGAGTAGATGGCATCAGATAGGTCTTTACCTACCTTACTGGCATCCACATCAAACGCTGCTACTACATTAATGTCGCCAATGCCGTACTCGCCGAGCACTGGGTGCATGAGACCAGGTATGGCCCCCGAGTCATTTGTTACGTCTGCATATTTGTGTATCCCCTGAATCAGAGATGAAGCGCAGTTGCCCACACCAATTATCGCTACGTTGATACTTCCCAAACTGACAAATCTCCCTTCATAAGGACCTACGTGGAACCTGGAACGCCATCTAGCGTCAGGCTGTGATAAAAAACATTGTGGTCGATGGAATGTTATCGGAGGTAGGAACAATTCTAGCACCTCAATGGCTTCGTAGACAAGCGATTCAATTTCATAGTAGCCGGTCTGGCACATCGTGGTGCGTTGCATGTGTACTACCTTCCCTTAATACAATCGCATTGTCGGTGCATCAAAACGTCAGGTCGGCTTAGAACGTCAGTTTCTACTATGCCAAGGAGACATCAGTATTCAGCGCCCTCAAACCGTGCTACCTCTACGAATTCCCCCGCGTCATCAGACCAGGTGAATAGCGCTGCCTCCACCACCCGATTTTCGTCTATTCCCACCACCAGTTGCTGGACAGGAAAAGCGGGGCCATCTCCCCACGGGCTCGCGGCAACTTCCCTGTCTGTGGGTGATAAGTAGGCCAGACCGTTGGGGTGGGAGTGGTAGATAATACGGGCTGGCGTGTCGCCATCGAAGCTACGGTTTAGCTCAAACAGATCGTCGCCCTCAATAACGTAGGCCGTCTCTGAACCCCGCTCTGACGCTATGGGGTGCCCGCCTTTTTCCTGATGATTGGCGCATGGCCTTATAGAAGACACTGAGCCTTCGTCAGGGCCTGCCATCCAGCCACAGCACTCCGCAGGAAACGCCTTCCTCGACTCTTCGAAAGCCTTCAGCATGATGTCATGGGGTATTTCCATAGGTCCAAGTTCGTTACTCATTACCTGTTATGCCTACACCCTTATCTTCACTAGAAATAAGATTCGCTTTTCACAAAAGCCCTGCAACACTCCAGAAAAAGTACCGATCATACAAATAATTAGATGACACCGGAGCTTCTCAGGGAGGTTAGCTCCTCCTCGCCAAGTCCCAATAAGTCAGAAAACACCTCGTCCGAGTGCTCGCTTAAAAGAGGAGGCGGCTTCACATCGACAGGATTTGACGCAATCTTAATAGGACAGCCCATAGCAATGTACTTCCCTCTGGCAGGGTCATCCATTTCCACCAGCATCTCCCTGGCTTTCAGATGAGGGTCCTCAAGCACCTCGCAGGTATCTTGTACCGCGCCGCAGGCCACTCCCAACTCCGCCAGCTCCGCCATTAGCTCGTGCTTTCGCTTCGTCATGGTGTATGCGCTGACGATGGCCTCTACCTCGGCAGGACGCTGATCGCGGGCCTCCTTCGTGGCGTACCGCTCGTCACCCATCAGGTCGGCCCGGTCTGCCAGAGCCAAGATCGTATCCCAGGAGTCGCCAGCCAGAACCAGGGCAATATAATCGTCTGTGCCGCCAGGATGACAAGGGTAAATAAGGCTAGGACCGCCCCAAGCGCGGTTGCCGTTTCGAGGCACAGGTTTCTGGTCATTTAGCGTGTCTATGGTGCGGATGCGCATCAGATTGACGATGGCATCCTGCATAGATACCTCAACCTCCTGCGCTTCGCCGGTCTGATCGCGCTGGCGCAGTGCCGCTAGTATGCCGATGGCGCAGTGCAGCCCGGTGCCGGAATCGCCGACGCCCGGGGCGACAAAGGTCGGCTGGTCACCTAGATTACCGTTGGCGCTCATGGCGCCGCCCATGGCCTGAGCGATGTGCTCAAAGCTTTTGATGTGAGCATAGGGCCCGTAAGTCCCGAAGCCCTTAATGGTGGCGTAAATGATATCGGACTTGGCGTCCTTGAGAACATCGTAGCCCAGGCCAAAAATGTCCATGCGGCCTGGTCCATAGTTTTCTACGACTACGTCCGATACTTCTACCAATTTAAGGAAGAGCGCCCTGCCCTCCTCAGTCTTGAGATTCAGAGTGACACTGCGCTTGTTGGAGTTGAACACCAGGAAGTAGAAGCTGTCCACATCGGGATCTATGGCCCGCTCATGCCTGGTGCGATCGCCTACTCCCGGCTCCTCTACCTTAATGACGTCGGCACCCATCCATGCCAGCAATTGTGTGCAGGACGGGCCGGCCTGGACCTGGGTGAGATCTAGAATTCTAATGCCTTCGAGGGGGCTGGTCATTGTTTTCTTCCTAACCTGCTATTGGCTTTGGCTGTAAGTTTCGCCGCTTTAAACTTCTGCTGGGATTCCCGCAACGTCGGCAAAATACCTGTCTTCGCCGCTGCCTCGTCTGACAAACACGACTTCGTTCGTTCCCACGTAGCTGTCCCGGAACTCTTCGAAGTATTTCAGGCGCTCTGGCTGATACTCAGTGGCTTTTTCATTGTCGTCTAACCAGGGATTGGGAAAATAAAACCGAATCAGCGTAACGCCGTCCGCAGCAGACAGCCGGACGTAGTAGATCTTGGGCATAATATCGTGGCCGCTGTCGGAATTCTCCACGAACTGCGCACCATCGACGGTGGAAAGATTAAGGTGCACGTGCCAGTCCTTGGACTCGATAGTGGCCCACTGGCCCTTGTACTCGGGTTCCGGCATGCCCCTGGCGTGCATCTCGCTGACGGCACCGCCCGAATCTATAACGACCAGCATCTGGTCCGAGGTTATTAGCTCTGTTATCAGCTTCTTCAGCGTATCTTGATTCATTATTTCTTGCCCTGACGCTTTTTAGCAATTTCAGTCCACCCCGCGTCACCCGTCACCCAACACTTTAGGCAGAACGTAAGACGGTTCCTACCAGTTCCTTACAGAACCCGTTCAAAAAACTTTCGTTGACGATACGGAAAGCTGAATGGTAGCATCGCAGGGTATGGACACAGTTATTTCCGACGGAATTTAACACATATATGTACACATATACAGCCCGACCATGCGATCGGAGTAAACGGTGGCGCTAGCCGAAAGACTGGCTAGACGCAGCCCCATTTATTACGGATGGGTGATTCTAGCGGCAGCCGGCAGTTCCATGGTAGTACGCAATGCCGCCGCCAGCCTGACCATCGCCGTATTCATCTTTCCCTTATCTGATGAGCTTGGCTGGAGCAGAACGCTTATCGCAGGTGCCGCAAGCCTGGGCGGCGTGCTGGCAACGCTGGCCTCGCCTGTCATAGGGTGGCTGGTGGACAAGTATGGCGCCAGGTTAGTGCTGGCCTCAAGCATCTTCATTCTCGGCCTTTCGACCATGTCGCTAGCCTGGGCTACTGCCCCAGTAGTGTTCTACCTGGCCTACGCCACTGGACGTGTGATCTTCGCCAGCCCGATTCAGATCGGCGCATCAGTAGTCGTGTCCCGCTGGTTTATCAGGACCAGAGGTCGGGCCAACGGCCTTCTGTCTTTGTCCCACTCAATAGGCATGGTGAGCTTCCCTGTAATCGCTTCCCTGATCATTGCCAGCTCCGGTTGGCGCTCTGCCTGGTTCGTGCTGGGGCTCATGGTGTGGATAATAGCGCTGCTCCCGGTTTCACTCCTGATAGTTCAGCGGCCCGAGGATGTGGGGCTTCTTCCAGATGGCGACACGCCCGACCCAAGCACAGGCGGTGACGCGACCACTGTGGTTGAGGAACCCGAGTGGACGTCCAAACAGGCTATGCGAACATCGGCCCTTTGGATATTGGCCATAGGCATCGGCCTGCTATTCGTCATGCAATCCGGAATCAACGTTCACATGGCGGCGTACTTCCGAGATCAAGGGCTAAGCGCATCCGTTGCAGGCCTCGCCTTGAGCTTCAACGCGGGCTTCATGGGCGTGAGCAGCATGATTTGGGGATGGCTTGTCGATAGACTCCCGGCAAGGGTGACCTTAGCCCTGGTGGCTCTGATAATGGCCATTGCCTCTGTCCTGCTGGTCGCAGCCGATACCAATGCCGAGGCCCTGGGTTATTCGGGCCTCTTCGGGTTTGGCGTAGGCGGCTTGCTGGTTGTGCCTCCAGTGGCCTTCGCCAACTATTTCGGGAGGCGCTCTCTTGGTGTCATTCGCGGCATTGCAGAACCCTTTACGTCAATGGGTCAGGCAATCGGGGCACTGCTGTCGGGCGCTATATTCGACATCACTGGCAGCTACATGATCGCTTTTATGACCTTCGCCGTCATTGGCGGGGCAACTATGATTCTAGTGATGATGGCCCGCCCGCCTAAGCATGTTTCCGAAGTTGCTAAAGCACAGAAAACTTAGGCCCGAAATGCACCTGCGGCCCTGTAAGCCGGTGGCGAGCCTTAATCTGACTCATTGACCAGACTGCGCCTATCGTGGTATGATTATTTAAAGTGGACGATTCTTCTGGAAAACGCCCGAAACTAAACTGCCTCATGCAACAGATAACAGTCGTTGCCATGGGCAGTTTGTGGTTTTAAGGATATGAGCACACACGCCGCAGTCATCCTTGCCGCCGGCAAGGGCACCCGCATGAACTCCCAAACTCCCAAGGTACTCCACCGCGTGTGCGGGACAGAGATGCTGTGCCTTGTCGAGATTGCAGCAAGACAGGCAGGCCTAGGGCCAATCGCCGTGGTTGTGCCATCAGACTCCCAGCAGATCGAGTCCGCCCTCGGATCAGACGTTTCGTATGTCACCCAAGAGGAGCAGCTGGGCACCGGCCACGCGGTATTACAGGCCGAGGAAGTGCTTAAGAGCGCGGACAACGTCCTGGTGATGTACGGCGACGTGCCTCTTGTTGCTGCCCAGACGCTGAAGCAGATGATGAAGCTTCACGACGATACTGAGGCATGCATTACTCTGCTTACTTCAAAACTGGTAAACCCCGACGGCTTGGGACGGATAATCCGTGACTCGTCTGGCTCCGTCACAGCGATAATTGAGGAGCAGGACGCAGACGCCGAGACAAAAGCCATTCGTGAGATCAACAGCGGCTTTTACTGCTTCCGAGCAGCCTGGCTATGGAAACATCTCAATGGCCTACCACCCTCCCGAAAGGGCGAAGTGTTCCTCACTGACCTCGTGGCATTGGCCGCTAAACAGGGCATGCAGGTAGAGTCGGTACTATCCGAGGACGCCTACGAAGTCATGGGTGTGAATAATCGTGTTCAGATGGCTGAGGCCGAGAACGTCATGCGCCAACGCATTCGAGAGAACTGGATGATGGAAGGCGTATCCATGCCTGACCCTTCGTCTGTGTATATCGACCACACAGTCAAGCTGGGCCAAGACACTGTTATCCTGCCTAACACGCACCTAACGGGCCGAACGCTGGTGGGCATAGCCTGCCGCATCGGACCAAACTCTATGATCTCAGACTCCATTATTGGCGACAGATGCGGGGTCCTTTCTTCTGTCATAAGGGACTCTCATTTAGGCGACAGAGTGGACGTTGGACCATTCAGCCATATTCGCGGCGGTTCGCATCTGGAGAGCGGCGTTCACGTAGGAACCTCCGCTGAAATCAAGAATAGCCATCTTGGACCGGACACGAAGATGGGCCACTTCAGCTACATGGGCGATGCCCATCTCGGCAGCAACGTAAATATCGGCGCCGGTGCCATCACCTGCAATTTTGACGGCGAAAACAAGAACGAGACCCATATTGGCGACGACGTTTTCGTAAGCTGCGACACCATGCTTATCGCCCCTGTGACCATGGGCGACAGGTCTTCCACCGGAGCAGGCGCTGTCGTTACAAAGGACGTGGCGGCCGACTCCCTAGTAGTGGGAGTTCCGGCAAAAGAATTTCCGAAGAAACCAAAATTAGATTTAGATAAGGAGCCGAGTTCATAACGCATCGGGTCGATTATTTGACCATGAGCGTTTATTACTATGGATAGTGATAGTAGCAGTACCCTCTTACCCGCAATAACCTTCATTGGTTCGTTTCTTGTATTTAACCTGGCGTATCTCGCCGAATCGACGATATCCGCAGTGCGGCGCGAGCGCGTGCAGCGACTGGTGGCAGAGGAACAGCCCGGAGCCGCTAAGCTAGACACCCTTCAATCCCTCCCCCTAGGTCCAGTCGGGTCGGTAACCGTGCTCAAATACTTGAGCCTGGCAGGCGGCTTCGTATCCGCTGCGGTTTTTGCCCTGACTCAGGTGGGGCAGAATTGGGTGGCGATCGCCGTGTCTGGCCTCGTCGTGCTGAGCATGCCGCTGGTGGCATACGCCGTTGTACGGTCCGTGTCAGCGTCACACGGCGACAAAATCGCCCTCAAGGCAGCTTATCCAGTGAGAACGCTGGCCTGGTGTCTTCATCCCGTTCTCTTATTTGTCGCAGCCTTCACCGCCAAGTTCGCTCGGCCAAATGGCAACGGCCACGAGGACACCGACATTCCAGTCGTCGAGATCGGCATGGCCCTGGAGGAAGACGGCGAGCTGCTGGACCAGCGCGAGGTGGAGATGATACGCGGCGTCGTTGACCTAGACGACACCGTTGCAAGAGAGATAATGATCCCCAGGGTCGACATGACCGTCGCGGAGATTGGCATGCCTATTGGGGAGATGGCCGCAATGATGGTCGAAAAGGGCCACAGCCGAATCCCAGTCTATAGGGAGCGTCTGGATCGCATAGAGGGTATCGCATATGCCAGAGACATTCTTGGGGAGCTGGCAACTCGCAAGAATGCCCCTGAGATTCTAGTGGAGAGCATACTGAGGCCTCCTCTGTTCATACCAGAATCAAAGTCCCTGGAAGACCTGCTTAGCGAGTTCCAGAACCGGCGAGTCCACATGGCGATTGTGGTCGATGAGTACGGAGGCGTTTCCGGCCTCGTGACCATCGAAGACTTGCTTGAAGAGATTGTGGGCGAGATATTGGATGAGTTTGACGAAGGCGAGCCCGAGATAATTTCTCTAAGTGATACCGAGTACATGATGGACGCTCGCACCAGCATTGATGATCTGAACGAACTCCTCGGCCTAGTTGTCGAAGGAGACGGCTTCGATACGCTGGGCGGCTTTGTCTACCAGCGTCTGGGCAAGATCCCAAATCCTGGCGACTCAATGAACTACGACGGCCTAAAGATAGAGGTTATCTCTACTACTGGTCGGCGACTGAAACGCCTGAAGGTTACGAAGCGCCCTGTCGAGAGTGTTAAAGAATCGGCCTGAGCAGAGTAATACGCCAATGGCCGAGCCTTTTTTCACCTCTATGGCACACCTACCCGGCTTTGACACTCAGATTCCGCTGAAAGGGCCGCATACGAGGTCCCTATCACTGTGAGCACGTCTTCAGCATGCTGGGTTTCTGTCACTATCGCTGCTAATACGCCGCTATAGGCATCTCGTGACGCCGTAGGAGGACTGGTGCCATCTTCATCGTCCTTATAGGGTCCGTCCGAGAGTAATGCCCTACCGTCCGTGTGGCTCTGAACCAGTACCTCACCAGCCAGTCCCGCATAATCCTACCACGGCCAAAATATTAACAACCGCTGCCCAGAGCATCAATCCCTGCCTGCATGCCCTAATGACGGCATTGGCCTTCTCCACATCCCTTGACCAATATGATGCCGCTGCCAAAGCTGGCAACTGCGTACGGCCCTCGGAATGGTCGCACATTGACAGCAGAAAAGCCTCCAACACAACTCTGACGCTGCCTGATGGTCTGTAGTGCTGACCTTGCGCCTGTTGCTCCAAGGCTGCGAGCCCATGCAGCGTTGGCATCACTCATGAAACACCAGCTACGGCCAACGCGACGCACTATTGGAGCCAGGCCCTATCTATATATAATATAGCCCAACCCAGTTTTGGAGCAATAAAATAGGCCTCCGCAATTCAATGCGAAGGCCTATTTTCCAGTTCTATTTCAGCGCTTGGCTGTTACTTATTGGTAACTGCTACCAAGATTGGAGCACTTACCGTGCTAGACGAAGCACTACCACTGGCATTGACGCTGTACACATCGGCATCCTGATCTACGGTTGCCGTTAGTGATAGAGCACCAAAGTCGTTAACGACTCCACCAGCTACAGCCTCACCTCCTATAGAAACGGTGACGCTTTCACCAGCTGCCCAGCCTGCCAGTAGTACGGTAATGTCTCCGCCCACTGCTACGACTGATTGGCTAAGTGCGATGCTAGGTGTTCCACCAGAACCCATTTCCACCACGCCGATGGATGCGCTGGCTCTGCTTCCCTGTGATCCGCTCCCCAGCACTGCGAAGGGATTAGCTCCGCCACTGGACAGTGCAATTAACCTAGCCTTAGTTGGCTTCTTCATGGCTGAGCCAATATCTGGTGTTGAGTACCTGAAGTTTCCACCAGCATCAGCTGTTACCTGAGCTCGAGCATTTCGGACACCGATTCCACCACCTAGCAAAGACTGGGTTGTGTCATCGATTACCAACAAGACTGCTACAGTCTCGTTTGCCTTGAAGCCGGAACCCGACACGCTCAAGGCACCGTTTATACCAACAGTTTCCTTACTGAGCGTAATGGACGCCTGTCCACCTGAGGCACTACTACCGCTACTACCTTCTTCGCCTGCACTGCCAGCAGTACCAGCAGTACCGGTAGAACCAGCGGGACCAGGAGCACCAGGATTACCGGGGTTACCCGGAAGTCCAGGTTCACCAGCCGCACCAGTACCACCAGGGTTACCCGGAAGACCCGGTAATCCAGAAGCACCTTGAGGTCCCTGAGGACCCGTACACGCTAATATGCCTATGACGAAAACAGAGAAAAGCAGGGTAATCGTCTTACCCTTGGACGGGAAAAGCTTTCTCATCTGACCACCTCTATATATACATTGAAGATGCGACATAGCCGCTAATTACAACATGCGGCAAAAATAACTGAACAAAAATTTCGCCGGCTAACCCAGCGACCTTCGAACAGCGGTCTAATCATATTCACCGTGGAACCTGATGTCAATACCTTTCAGTACCCTTTTGGAACTGACCTTCGGGCCGCTGACACTAAGGCCTGCGGGCGTATACGAAGCAAGTCTCACGGTATGATTTCAATTCAGATTCAGCCACCCTGGGGAGGGAACTAACCGCATAATCTAATCATCACTCAACATGCATAAAAAGTTCAATAGCCTATTTGACCCAATTGCTTTGAAATCACAGTCAACTGAGGCACCAAATGCACAAATGGCGATTAACTTGCTGTTTCAGCGCGAGAGAGTGAACTGATTTATGCTTACAAGGAAAAGGCTGAGTTCAGGAGAGTTTTCTCTTTTTAGGCATGAAAGACGCTGTTCAGGCTATGTAAACCACGAGCAATCTAACGATGCCATTTGCAGAAAGCAGCTTGTGATGATTCCAAGCGAATGATATATTTTCTAGTGTTGCCCCTGTAGCTCAGCGGATAGAGCGTTGGCCTCCGGAGCCAGAAGCGTGGGTTCGAGTCCCACCGGGGGCACTCCTTCCCCTTAGCACCCTCTGCACAGCTCTGGCCGGCAAGATCTCAGACAATGACTCCTGATACCACTTATCCTGTTTCGGCTGTTGTACCGACGGCCTCATTTATCTCGATGGTTCTGGCAAACTCTGCCTCTTCTATCTTCTCCAAGAGGCCTTCTCTGCTCAGGGGCTTCTGTATGAAAGTGGTGTCGGTTGCCATGGCTCCGTGGCCAATGAGGGATTCAGCTGCGTACCCTGATGTGAAAACGACCAGTGCTTCAGGATGAATGTCACTCATTATCGCAGCCAGGTCTTTTGCTCCCATCATCGGCATTAGCACATCGGTGACCAACAGCCGGGACGGCATTGGCCACGGCCTCTGTGTCATTGGAAGCGATCGGTTCAGCAAAAACGTCTGAAACCGCTGTCGAAAGAGACAGTCCTCTTACCTTCACATCTTCCGTAAACTCAGCCGTTTCCCTCTTCACGTCAAGCAATATCAACGCGACGGAGGCAAGGCCCAGAACTAGTCCCATCGTGATAGTGAGGATTACTGTTAAGCTAATTTTGAATGCGAATTTCCGCATTGAATTCGATATCGTCCTATCCCGTCCCGCTTAGGACGGCCAGTGTGCTTTATGTGTGCCTAAAGAGTGCCTACGCACACACATACTAGTCCAGCCCATGCCCCAGGGCGTGGCAGGACGCCCGTAGAAGGTGTGGGTGCTAGTTTTGATTTGCCCAGCACCTAACACCAGTGTCAGCCGCCATAGGGGTAGCGTTTATACTTGTGATAGGGGTTTTCAGCAGATTGCCGACTATTCTGCGGTCACGAGAAATCGCGCCTTCAGATAGGCCTGCTCCTGCGTTGCACAGAGTCAGGTAGCGGGTGCGCATGCGATGAATACAAAGGGTGCTAGTCGACCAAAAAGGCCCTGATTAGACTAGGACGAGGCTGGATCGTTTCGAGCGCCACGCGGTCCAGCAGGCCGGGTATCGGCCCAAATAATTAAGCGTCTTCCCCAAGCCAGCGATGAGGCAGTGTCAGCATACTATTGAAGCCCAGCTCGGCACACAATGCCTCAAATGGCGCCCTGGGCACTCCCAGCCACTCCAGCTCTTCGACGGTCTCCGATATCAGGACGTCCAGCCTCAATGTAGCCAATTCCTTGTACAGCGCTGCGTCTGAGCGCCTCTCTTCAAGATTAGCCGACATAGTGGCTGCACCACGGACTGTTACATCCCACTGCTGCACATCTGATGGAATCTGCTCCAGGTGCAAATACCTAGCCAGAACGATAGAAGCAGACTTGGCGCCCCATCGGGGTATGCCCGGAATGCCATCTGCGGAGTCGCCGACCAGCGCAAGGTAGTCGGGGATGGACTCCGGCATTACACCAAACTTATCGACGACTCCCTGTGTGTCCAAGGTGATGTCCCTGCGCCTGTCCAGTGCCACTATTTTGGGATCTAGCACCATCTGAGCAAGGTCCTTGTCAGGGGTGCACATGACGATCTGATCTACGCCTTGAGTCTCAGCCCACTTGTGAGCGGCTGAGGCGATTACATCGTCCGCCTCGAACTCAATCATGGGCCAGACGACAATTCCCAACGCCTTCGCTGCCCGCTCTGCCAGGTCGAATTGGGCCAGGAGGTCTTCGGAGATGCCTTCGCCTGTCTTATAGCCGTCGAACATAGCGTTTCGGAACGACTCGACCTCGTGGTCAAAGGCGCACGCTACGTGGCTGGTGCCTTCCTGACGCAGCAGCAATAACAGCGTCTGCATTATGCCTCTGACAGCGCCCACAGGACGACCATCAGGAGAGGTGATCTTGGGCATGGCAAAATATGCCCGGAATAGCTCGTATGTCCCGTCCACCAGGTGAATATTCATCTATAGCACCCTGAATATGGCTTGTTAGAACCAGTTGTTCTTGTCCACGACATTCTTGAGCTCAAGTCCTTCATTAAAGCGGACACAGTTCTCCACAAAGAGATCGGTGCGCCGGTCCTCAAGGTAAGGGCCTGCGCCAGCGACATGCGGGGTGATGATTACGTTCTCCATAGACCACAGGGAATGGTCCGACGGCAAGGGCTCTATTTCGAATACATCAAGAGCAGCGCCACCAATGATGCCTGCCCGTAGCGCATCCGCAAGATCGTCGAGAACTACCACAGCGCCCCGTCCTATGTTGATTAGCCGCGCTGTACTCTTCATGTAGCCCAACGTCTTTTTGTTGAACAGCCCCTGCGTCTCAGGCGTCTCGGGCACAGTCAGCACAACGAAGTCGCATCTAGGCAGCACCTGCTTGAGCGCGTCAGGTGCGAAGATCTCGGCGACACCCTTAGTCGGCTCAGTGACCCTGGGATCAACGGCCAGCACGGTCATGCCAAATTCGGCGCAGAGTCGGGCTGTTTCCGCTCCGATTCCTCCCAGGCCGATGATGCCTATCGTCGCCTCAGGCAGGTGAGTGATATCGTAACCAGGCTTCCAGTCACTCTTGTTTTGCAGCGGGATGTATACCTGCAGTCCCCTGGCGAAGGCCAGAACATAGGACATGATATGCGCGCTAATGTGATCGTTATAGATCTCTTTTGTATTGGTGACGACCACGTCGCTGGAGATTAGGCTCTCGTGGTAGTAACCGGCTCTGGGGCCAGCCTGCGGACAGGCAATCCACTTGAGGTTGTGAGCCCTCTCTAAAAGCTCCGGAGCGATATCGCCAAAAGCAGCATCCACGTCATCAATCATCTCCATGGCCTCGCCTAAGGAGGTGGCGACACGGATCTCGACATCGGGGCACGCTTTCTTGATCTCTCGGGGCCAATCCTGAGTGACTAGGGTATTTTTATCGCCTCCGGGAGGAAGCAGCAGAAGTTTGAATCCCATATTTTTCCCTTCAGGTGAATTACACCTACAAGGGATACAGTATTTTTACACGGGACGCAACCAGAGAAGAAATAGAAGATTCAATAGATGAGAGTTGAGGCGCGCTAAGAAGCCTTATCTAGTACGCGGGTTCAAGGCGTCGTTTAGGGCATCGCCCAACAGGTTCCAGGCGAATATGAGCAGCAGAGCAGCGGTGCCGGGTGCCAGCAGCATCCATGGCACTGCACGCAAGGCGCTGAGGTTACCCCCTTCCAGCAGCATTCTGCCCAGGCTGGGTCGAGGGGGCTGGATTCCCAATCCAAGCCAGCTCAAGATGATTTCCAGACCTATTAGCACTCCCATGCCCATGGTTACCATCACGACGATGGGACTGATGGCATTGGGCAAAAGGTGAAGAAACAGTATTCGTGGTGTGGATGCGCCTACGGCTTTGGCCGCCTCTACATGCTGGGTATCTCTGAGAGTGAGTACCTGAGCTCGCACCAGCCGGGCCATGCCAACCCAGCCAAAGGCCACTAGTGCCAGAGATATCACGAAGTAATCGGCGGCACCTGAGCGTACCAGCCCATCCATGAATGTGTTGTCTTCGATGGCCCGGACCCAATCCACAATTCGAGGACGCAAAGTGGCAGCCAACAATATTATCAAGAGAATCTCGGGAAAGGAGGCAAATAACTCACCCGCCCGCATGATCAACCCGTCTACCCACTTTCCAAAGTAACCTGATATCAGGCCCAGGCTGACGCCGATGACAAGTCCACCAGTTGCCATAGATACCACCGTGATGATTACGGTGTTCTGGACACCCCAAATGACCCTTGTAAGAACATCCCTACCCGCGAAGTCGGTTCCTGCCAGGTGCTCCAGGCTGGGCCCTTTGCGGATGGACGTGTAGTCCTGCACCGTATAGTCGTAAGGGGCCACGAAGGGCGCGAATATACCCGCAGAGTACACAACTATCAGAACAGCCATGGATACAACAGCGAGTTTCTTTCGAATGAGCCTGGAAAACGCCCTCGATAGGTGCCCTTTTCGCTTGTCATTGGCTTCCAGCTGTTCGATAACCTCAGCTACGGCCATTAGTAGTCTCCCCGAACAAGAGTTTCGTTACAGATGATGTACACGTGAGCGAGCCTGTTATTCACTGGTATCGAATTCTTGGGTCGATAAATGCGTAGGCTATATCTGCGAGAAGGTTCGCGAAGACGAATGCAGCAGATGCCAGTATCGTCATAGCCATAATAATCGGGTAATCCCTGTTAAACACGGCGTCTATGGTAAATTGGCCCACCCCAGGTATACCTAGAATCTTCTCCACGATGAAGCTGGTGGTGAACATGCCAACCAGAGAGAATGAGAGCACAGTTACGATGGGGATCATCGCATTTTTTAGGAGATGCCTGGTGTCCACCGTGAAGCTGGACAGGCCCTTGGACTTGGCAGTCCTTATAAAGTCCTGGCCCATGACGTCCAGCGTACTGGCCCGCATTAGACGGGCCAGACCCGCTATCCCTGGAATGCCCAGGGTAAGCGCGGGAACTATGATTCGCAGATCAAACAGGCCCCCCCAGCCCGAACATGGCACAACGCCCCACTTGAGGCAAAGAACCCACAGCGTCGCGGGAATAGTAACCATGATAGGAATGGACATCAGAAAAAGGGCGATGCCGACCGTCGTGGGGTCCATCCACTGACCCTGCTTGTGAGCCACCCAGAATCCCAGCGGCAGCCCTAAGCCCAGGCTAACGATCATGGCAGCCAGGTTGACCTGGAATGAGACGAGAAACTTGGGAAACAGGAGCGACGAGACTGAGTGGTCGCGGTGACGGTAACTTTCGCCAAAGTCTCCACGCACGACGCCCCACATGTAGTCGGCATATTGCACGTGAAACGGCCTGTCCAGCCCAAGCTGGGCTCGGATATTGTCCGCCGCCCGCTGCTCGTAGCGATCGCCTAGAATCACCTCTACAGGGTCTCCGGGCCCGAAGCGACCTAGTGAAAAGGTCATTAGCGATGCTGCAAATATTATTACAGGCACCCACAACATTCTACGCGCTATGTAAGTCCACATTCTCTTTCCCCATGCTGGTTAGAGTACGGCCAGCCTAGGACATGGCTCGCGGTACGCCTCCCTGGCGCAAACTAGACGCTATGTTTGCACGATCTGAGATGCAGTTTCAAGGAGATTCGACGCATCAGCTACTCATAAGGCAGCAGGTAGCAAAATGCCCCCCCCAACGTTCGTGGAGGAGGGCATTGCCGAATTCTATTTACCTTCGATGTACACGTGCCTCAGTTTTGGCACCGTCATGGGCGTAAGGGCATACCCCTTAATGTAGGGTTTCAGGAGTAAGAAGCGATCGCCCGTGTACCAAAGGGGTACCCAGGCCGCGTCCTCAACAATCATCTTCTCCGCGTCATTGTAAAGCTTAACCCGCTTGCTAATGTCAATCTCAACCCGGGCCGCTTCCAGTAGGGCGTCCACTTCGGAATTGCTATAGCCGCCGTGATTGGTCTCACTTTCCGAATGGAACAGAATATCTAGAAAGTCCTGTGGGTCTGGGTAGTCTGCTTGCCAGGAAAGACCCGCAAAAGCTTGAAATTTCCGACGGTTGAGATCCTGAAGGTAAGTGGCCCACTCCACCTGCTGAATCTCAACCTCTACCCCCAGGTTCTGTATCCACATTTCCTGTATCACTTCCAGGTCGAGGCTTATGTTGCCACCAGTTCCAGGAACTGTGATAGTAATGCGTGGTCGAGAATCCGGATCTGCATATGAGGATTCAGCAAGAAGTTGCTTCGCTAGCTCTGGGTCAAATCTTAGGCCAACCAGATTTGGGTTGTAGCCAGGGAATCCTGGAGGCAGTATTCCGTGTGCAGGCACCAGACGACCCGAATATACCTCATTAGCTATTACATCTTTGTCGATGGCGTAGTTGAGCGCCTGCCGGAACTTTAGGTCGTCGAAAGGAGCCTCATTGGGATTCAAGCCGATGTAGGTTACGCTGAAGCCCGGCGGCGACACTTTTAGCTCCTTGCTCATCGGTTCATTGGGGTCTTTGAGCCTTTCCAGATCGAACAGGCCTACTCCTGTAATATCGATCTCGTCATTCTCGTACATCGCCATTGCCTGGCCCCCTACCAGGTTCATGTGGACCTCGTCTAACATGGCCGGCTCCAAGTAGAATTCGTCGAACCGCTCCAGGATAATGCGTTCGCCGATCTTATACTCTTTTAATTTGAAGGGACCGCTGCCGTTGGGAGCATCCAGCCAGCTAGGATCCGACTCCACCTGACTCTGGTCTAAAACAAAGGCTGTCGGATAGGTGAGCTTGGCCAGGAAGTAGGCTTTGGGCGCATCTATTGTTATCTTTAGCGTCTTTTCGTCTATCGCCTGAACGCCAGATACCGTATCGGCAATGCCATCCAGTACGTCCCGTACGCCAACTATGTCACCCAGATATGTATCCGCTGTTGGTGACGCTGTTAGAGGGCTGGCTGCCCTGTTAATGGAGTAAACAAAGTCTGCGGCTGTAATTGACTTACCGTCATGGAATTTCGCATCTGGCCTTATGTGGAAGGTATAGACTGTCTTATCTTCGCTGATGTCAAAGCTTTCAGCTAAATCCAGGGAAAGTTTAATATCAGTGTCGATGGTGATGAGTCCGCTGTACACCTCTACAACGATAGTGGACGAGGTAGTATCAGACGTCAGGTGCGGGTCCAATGTAGGAGGGTCCGACCAGAGCCTGCGTAAAACGCCTCCTCGGGCCCCGACACTAGGGGCGGGAGCAGCGCTCGTAGAAGGAACAGACGCCGCCGGAGGTGCCAGAGGAACCGATGAAGCCGGTGCCGAACCCTGAGTCGAACTAGTGGATGGATTTGACTCAACAGTAGATCCCGGGGTTGCCGATTCAGTTGACTGAGCAGCAGCGGGAGACGACTCTTCACCCGGCTCTGCTTCTGAAAACTCATTCGTCACTGTCACAGGTGTGCACGCGACCGCCAGAAGTAAGATCGCCACCAGCGGAAGTAGGAAAAGCTTACGCATAATAAGTGTCACCCACAGTCCTTTTTTCTCTTTTAAACAATTGCGTTCTCCCCTTT
>Ga0115002_10002516_pt1 | contig 23863 bp, 26 predicted proteins | sample ArcticOcean_MG_C_8_FD_89576 | JGI IMG/M metagenome (GOLD analysis project Ga0115002, IMG submission 89576) | Marine microbial communities from western Arctic Ocean - ArcticOcean_MG_CB11_86 | ecosystem: Environmental > Aquatic > Marine > Oceanic | place: Arctic Ocean: Canada Basin | collected... | reverse complement strand
CGCCACCTTGGCTATGCGCCGGAAAATGCACTACGATAAACAGACTAAGTTATTAACCCGGATGGGCTAATGTGCCTCTTAGATCAGAGCTAACTTTGTCCAAGATGGTTTGACGACGTACATGCGACTGCTCGGCGAACATAGTATTTTTTCGAATTGATGCGGGTGCCTATGACATGACGTTTTCTGGCAATATTTTCCTTGTGGGTCCAATGGGTGTGGGAAAAACCACCATTGGGCGCGTGCTCGCCGACTTGCTGGGTCTCGAGTTTGTCGATTCTGATAGAGAAATTGAAATATCGACTGGCGCAGACATTCCCTGGATCTTTGATGTCGAGGGGGAGAGTGGCTTCCGCCTGCGGGAAGTTCGCATGATCGAGCAATTGAGCTCAAGGCAGAATGTTGTGTTGGCGACAGGCGGAGGGGTGGTACTGGCGGCGGAGAATCGGGCTTGTCTGAGTGGTAGAGGCGTAGTGGTATACCTGCGCGCCTCTATTTGCCAGCAAGTAGAGCGCACCAGTCGTGACAAGAACCGGCCGTTGTTGCAGACCGCCGACCCAGAGACAAAAATTCGTGAGCTAATGCCAATTCGCGACCCCTTGTACCTGGAAGTGGCGGATATTATCGTTGACACCAATCGACGTAATCCGAAGTCAGTAAGCCAGGAAATTAGCAAACAGTTGGGAATATTGTTGCAGCGACAAGCTGATAATGAACACGATTAATCGGGCCGCGATGGAAATATGACATGCAAACAGTAGTGGTAAACCTGGAGGATAGGACCTATCCGATTCATATTGGCTCGAAGCTGATCGATCGCGGCGATTTGGTGGCACCCTATCTTGGCCGCAGCCGGGTTGTTATTGTCAGCAATGATGTGGTGGCGCCGCTCTATCTTAAGCGGGCGCAGTCGATGTTCTGTGCCGCGCAATCAAATTCTGCTTCAGGGGAATCCTGTGAAGCCATAGTACTACCCGATGGAGAGGCGCATAAGGATCTGGCGGCGGTCAGTTATATTTATGACACGCTGCTGGCGGGCAAATACGACCGCAATACCATGCTGGTGGCGTTGGGCGGGGGAGTAGTTGGAGACATCACCGGATTTGCAGCCGCGACCTATCTGCGCGGCATACAGTTCATGCAAATCCCCACCTCTCTGTTGGCGCAGGTGGACTCCGCTGTCGGTGGCAAAACCGGCGTAAATCATCCTGCAGGCAAGAATATGATAGGTGCGTTCTATCAGCCTCAGTGCGTGCTCATTGACACCGATGTGCTGACGACGTTGCCGCTGCGAGAGGTGAGGGCCGGGTTGGCCGAAGTGCTGAAATACGGTCTGATTAACAATGCCGGTTTTTTCCACTGGCTGGTAGCAAATAGCGATGCTCTGTTGCAACTGGACCCCACCAGCCTGACCCAGGCGATCAAGACCTGTTGCCAGGCGAAGGCCGAGGTTGTGGCTCTGGATGAGAAAGAGACCGGGGTGCGAGTACTACTGAATCTGGGCCATACTTTTGGCCACGCCATCGAGACGGCGACGCGTTACGGCACCTGGCTGCATGGAGAGACCGTTGCCATGGGTATGGTAATGGCGGCGGACTTATCAATGCGCCTGGGCTGGATCGAGCAGAAAGCTGCGCGGCAAGTGCGATCAGTCCTGGAAGACAATTTTGGCCTGCCTGTGGTGCCGCCGCCCGCTATCACCACGGCGCAATATCTCGATCTCATGGCTAGTGACAAGAAAGCAGAGTTAGGCAAAGTACGGTTCGTGTTATTGCGCGGCATTGGCAAGGCCATCATGGCCGGCGAGATTGACAGAAAATGTCTGGAAGCTACCCTAAAAGCTGGAAATCAGCTCTGTATGTAGATCGAATAGCAGCCTGCTAGGAATAGATCGTGTAATATTGCCCCCTTTTTTAAGTCTTCCTGTGGCAGGCTGGCCGGTAACCAAGTAAGGCGGCGATTGGGCTTGTGCCTGCAGAAGAACTGAATTCTAAGCCAGGACGAAGGTAATTCCCGTGTCTTTGAAAAATGATCGCTTCTTGAAAGCCCTGTTAAGGGAGAGTGTTGATGTAACACCGGTATGGATGATGCGCCAGGCAGGTCGCTATCTGCCCGAGTATCATGCCACCCGTAAACAAGCCGGAAATTTTCTGTCGCTGTGCCAGAATCCCGAACTGGCCTGTGAGGTCACGCTACAACCGCTGCGGCGATATGCCTTTGACGCGGCTATTTTATTTTCCGATATTCTGACCATACCCGATGCGATGGGGCAGGGACTTTATTTCGTCGAAGGTGAAGGGCCGAAGTTTCGCAAGGTCATCCGCTCGGCAGCCGATGTTGAGAATTTACCGGATGTGAATATTGCCGATGAGCTTTCCTACGTCACTGCAGCGGTAACGCTTATCAGGAAGGAACTGAATGGCTCGGTACCGCTGATTGGCTTTTCCGGCAGCCCCTGGACGCTTGCCACCTACATGATCGAAGGCGGTGGCAGCAAGGACTTCAGGCACGCCAAGCAGTTCATGTACGACCATCCCGAGGCCATGCACCTGTTACTGGACAAGCTTGCGCTGGCAGTAACCGACTACCTGAATGCGCAGATTCGAGCCGGTGCGCAGGCCGTGCAGCTATTCGATACCTGGGGCGGGATCTTAACCAGTGGCAGCTACATCGAATTCTCTCGCAACTACATGCGCAAGATTATCAGTGGACTTATTACCGAAAATGAGGGGCGCAAAGTACCGGTCATAGTATTCACCAAGAATGGTGGTCAGTGGCTGGAAGCGATTGCGGATACTGCCTGTCAGGCAGTTGGCCTGGACTGGACCACGGATATAGGCACGGCGCGAGCGCGGATTGGAGACCGGGTTGCACTGCAGGGCAATATGGACCCCACTATGCTTTACGCCTCCCCTGACGCCATTCGCAAGGAAGTGGCCGCTATTCTGAAAAGCTTCGGTACCGGCCCGGGGCATGTCTTCAATCTGGGACACGGCATTACCCCGGAAGTGAATCCGGAGCACGTGGCGGTGTTCGTGGAGGCTGTCCATGAGTTCTCAAGTCAATATCACGCTCGGTAATAGCGAGCCGGTCACGGCGGTGGTTGGTCTCGGCTCCAATATTGCCTACGGCAAGCTGTCGGTAGCGGAGGTAATTGGTGCCGCCATTGTGGCGCTTGAGAGCCTCAGCTCTGCGCCGCTGCTGGTCTCTTCTTGCTACCGCACTGAGCCGCTGGACTGTGCAGCGGGCACTCCCTACTTCATCAATGCAATTGCTATAGTAACGCCGCAGGAGAGTCTGTCTGCGCTGACTTTCCTGGCCGAACTACAGCGTATCGAAAGGCGCTTTGGGCGTAGTAGAAAGCGAGAACGCGGCCGCGAAAGGCTTGCCGCAGTCAATCAATCGCGAGCGCTGGACCTGGATTTGATTTGTTGGGGCAATCTTATCTCCGATGAGGATGATCTGCTATTGCCACATCCTAGAGCCCACCTCCGGCGATTTGTGCTGGCGCCGCTGGCAGAGCTCGCGCCAGACCTGTTGCTGCCTGGACAGACTGTGACAGTGCAGCAACTGCTCTTACAGTTGCATGTTGGGGGCGCTGCATCTCGTCTATCACCTTCCCAAGCCATTGATCTATAAGCGAAGATAATAATTAAAAAGCAAAGTTGAGAGTAAATTTGGTACCCGTATCTAAACGCTGTTATTGGGCTCTAATTCACACAAATAAGTGTCCATATTCTCCCACTAATGGTAGGATGTAGGAGTTGTTTGGCGTCTTCTCTAAGCAGAGGCGATAATAGAAACGAGAATATGAATTTCAAATCCCCACAGATAGCATTGGTTTCACTGCTGGCAATGGCTTGCTCCATGCCTGTTGCTGTGGCCCAGAGTGTGGATGCCCGGGGAGTTGATGAAAGTCAGACCCAAATTCTCAACAAACTCTTCGGCGTGGGCAATGCCGATGTGGTGACCAGTTTTCGAATTGTACCGTCTGCTTCGCTAATCGACGCGCCTCTGTTCCGTTTCGATCGCAGCATCGAGGAAAACTATTTTCAGGACACGGCTGTCAACGATGTACTGAACTTCAATTTGGGCATGCAAATCGATCCTGCCCCTGGGCTTAGCGTACGGGCAAATGCGTGGCGCCTGCAGGTGGATGAAGCGCCTGTCAAAAGCGTTAGCTCTAATGTTAGTAACAACAACTGGCAAAGCGCATCATCACAACTTTATATTCAGGATTCTTAAATATCAGAATTTGGACTGGGCAATCCGCTACTAGGTTCCAATCTGAAAGCTCAGGGCTTTGATATCGGTGCTTCCTACGAGTGGGATACATCCAGGTTCGGCCAGTTTACGCTCAGCTCCAAAACTACCTACGTTGAAGATTTCGAAAACAAGGGCAGCCTGTTGCAGCTTAGCCAGGGCGAACTCAGCGCTCTTAATGAAGCAATGGTTAGCCCTGAGTTGCAAAGCAGCCTGATGCTGAGCTGGCAACTGGGCAATCATACGGCAAGCGCCATCACCAACTATATCGATTCCTTCAAAGAGATCAGCGAGTTGGATATTGACGAAATTAACGAGCTTGTCGACAACATCACCACGGTTGATTTGCAGTACGGCTACAGTGTTGAGACCGGTTCCAACGATCGCGCTATTATTTCTTTTGGGATTCGCAATATATTCAACGAGAAAAACGCGCAGATCTTTAACTCTACCACCCGCATCCTCGATCAAAATGGTCGTGTCGCCTACGGCTCTATTAAGTACCAGTTCTGATCTTGCAGTTTATCTTCAACTTTACTACTCGCTCCTGAGAAGCTGTAATGGCAATGTGCTGTGACGTGGTCAGCGATTGGCCCGCGCCAGGCACCAGACGTCTATCTGACGAACTCCCCTGCGCTGTAATTCCCTGGATACTGCGGCAACGGTTGCCATTGTGGTCACCACATCATCGATAATCGCCACCGATTTTACCTTGCCGGGCACTAAGGTATCTGTCACCGCAAAGGCATCTTTTAAATTCTTCTTCCGTGACCGGGCAGAGTGCAACTCAGTCTGCGCAACGGTATTCCTCACCTTCGCTATGGCCTTTTTGCTGAGCGGGATTTTACATTTTCTGGATACCACCCTGGCTATTTCGAGCGCTTGATTAAAACCCCGTTGGCGCAGGCGCATTGGATGCAGCGGGACCGCTAACAACAAATCCGGCGCGATGCTATCGGCATAGTGCAGGGAGATTTTTTCTGCTAACAAACAACTTAAAACGTAGCCGGCATCGAAACGAGCCTTGAACTTGAAACCAGAGAGCAGGGAGTCAATGGGAGATTGATAACGAAACAACGCAGTGCAGCTGCTGAAAGGCGGTGCAACTAACAGGCAGCGAGCACAGGATTGGGTGTTTGAAACACCGGCAGTAAGCTCCTCTCCGCAACGATTACAGCCATGCCAGGACCACGGCAAATTGGCTTCGCACTCTGCGCATAGACTCAAAACCGAGTTGCTGAGTATACCGCAAACTATGCAGGGACTGGGGATAGTTTGAAGCAGCCGTTGACAAAGGCCTGCCGTACGGGTTTTCGGCAATGAGGGCACTTCGGCTCCGAGTAGAGTGATGTGTTACGTAGACCTCTATGAGTATAGAAAGTCCCGGGGGAATGACCAAATTTCAGTGCTAAATGTAAAGTACCTGTTCGCCAGTGCTTATCCTATACTTGTGGCTTGCGCAAAAAGTAACATGGGAAACAAAGAAAATGTCGAGCTATCGTGCTCCGTTAATGGACATGCAGTTTCTGCTGCGTGACGTTTTTAAAGCAGAACAATTATTCGCAGCAATGCCAGCCACGTAAGAAGTTACTTACGAGCTGGTGAGCGCCATATTGGAAGCAGCAGCGAAGATGGCCGAAGACCTGCTCGCTCCAATAAATCAAAATGGTGACCTGGAAGGCTGTCACTTTGACGCTGGCGTTGTTACCACGCCGCAAGGCTTTAAGAAAGCCTTCAAGGCCTTATCCGAGGGCGGCTGGCCCGGCCTTACTGGCAACGTCGATTATGGTGGCCAGGGCATGCCCACCGCGCTCTCCGCCTTGCTGGAGGAGATGGCGTTCGCCGCCAATTCGTCGTTTGCGCTGTATACGGTGTTAACCACCGCAGTCGCCCACAGCCTCAGCCGACTCGGAAGCACCGAGCTGAAGGACAAGTATCTGAGTAAATTGTACGAGGGCAGCTGTATGGGCAGCATGTGTCTGACAGAAGCTCACGCCGGTACCGATCTCGGGATGATCCGCACCAGGGCCGTGCCTGCTGCCGATGGTAGCTACGAAATAAGCGGTACCAAGATCTTTATAACTGCTGGAGAGCACGACCTCACCGAAAATATCATTCACCTGGTGTTGGCCAAGCTACCCGATGCGCCCGCCGGAGCCCGGGGTATTTCCCTGTTTCTGGTGCCGAAGTTTATGCCTGATGGTGAGGGCAATCCGGGCCAGCGCAACCAGGTCGAATGCGGCTCCATCGAACACAAGATGGGTATCAGGGCTTCCGCCACCTGCGTGCTTAACTTCGATGCCGCGAAGGGCTATTTAGTCGGTGAGGTGAACAAGGGTATGTCTAATATGTTCACGCTTATGAACTATGCACGGCTGTCTATGGGGATACAGGGAAACGGTCTCGCCGACGCCTCTTATCAGGTCGCCTCGGCCTATGCTAAAGAGCGAATTCAGGGCAGATCTCCGTCCGGACCACAGCAAGCTGACAAGGCTGCCGACCCCATCCTCGTGCATCCGGACGTGATGAGAATGCTTCTCACCATAAGATCAAATGTTGTCGCTGGTCGCGCACTGTCGATGTACGCGGCCATGCAGTTGGATATATCGCGCTCTCACCCCGATGCCGATGCGCGTATGAAGGCCGAGCAACTGGTGGCGTTATTGATACCTGTACAGAAGGCCTATTGCACAGATCGTGGTTTTGAGGCCTGAGTGATGGCACAGCAGGTGTTAGGAGGACATGGCTATATTGTCGAGTGGGGTCTGGAGCAAAACGTCCGCGATGCTCGAATCGCACAGATCTATGAGGGCGCTAATGGTGTGCAGGCACTGGATTTGTTGGGGAGGAAAACAGTGCGTAGTAATGGCAAGCTATTGCGGGTATTGCTACAGGAGATGGATGAGTTCAGCGCCGCTCAGAGTGATATTGCCGCGATGCAAGCCCCATTGCGCGCGTTTGAAGCCTGCAAGCAGTTGTTAATAGAGTCCACCGAGTGGGTAATAAAAAACGCGGCCATCAATCCTGAGTATATCGGCGCGGCCTCCTATGGGTATCTACAGTTGACGGGGCTGACGCTGTATTGCTTCATTTGGCAGCGCATCCTCGCGGCTGCTTACCTGGCGATCGAGACGGGAGCAGGCAATCAGGACTACTATGATGGGCTGGTCAAGACCGGCATTTTTTTATTCGACGTCTGTTGCCTCACAGCAAAGCGCTGGCGGAAGAGATTGCCACCGAGCCGGAGATTTTGATGGAGCTGAAGTCAGAACAATTCTAGGCGGGACCCGTGCGTGGCCGCACGGGTTTGCGGCTATCGGCGTAGCGTAAGTTCCCTGGCCGGCTGAGAGTTTTTCAACAGTCTGCTAGATGACCCAATCGATGTTTTCGGCGAACAGATCCTTGTACTGCTCAAGGTCTTCGCCGCTTTCACCCACCAACACCATATTGCCTTCACCCCTTGGCAAGACCAGACCGCTAAAGCGGTCGTCACTGAATTTGTATTCACCGCTGACGGGACTGTTGTTAATTACTATCACGCTCACGGCACCTTGGGTGCCTGAAAATATCAGGTGGGCGCTATCGAACGAGGGTACAATTTTACAGGGTTTGGCGGATAGAATCGGCAGCTCTTGTAAAAACTCATTGCTGACCAGGCGGGTACCTGATTCAGCCATTATCGAATTGAGTGCAGGCATGCCGAATGCAGTAGTGATTTGATTACTACTAACACCTTCAAGCTCATAGGCATCCATGTATAGGTGCTGGAGGATATCGTCACCAACCGCCAATTCGGCACCAGTGGGGCTGCTACTGTTAAAGGTCACGGAAAAAGTGATGCCCAGCGCCAGCAATAATGAGGCAGCCACAGCATAGTATTGAAAGAAATTGTTGTTTGCCGCCGGCTTGGCCGCAAGTTCTTCCAGGTTCTGGGAATCGGTGGATGCAGTAGCCGGGATGGCCATCAATTCGTCAGCCAGCCCTGCCGGTATCGTAACGCTACTCAATAAAGCAGCAACTTCCGTATCCAACTCCCGGGTCTGATCAAGAATTTTTTGCAGAACCGGGTCGCCAGCAGCAGCGTCCAGCAGTTCCTGGTCTGCTGCTTGAGGGTCAGTGTATAGCCGTGTGCGAAAATCTAATTCATTCATCTTAGTCAGCTCTTCTACGTCTCAATTACGTCTCAATTTTCATCTTCATCATTGTCAGTATCCAGACCAAACTCTACTTTCAATTTGGCCCGGGCACGAAACAGGCGCGTCACTACCGTGTTGTTGTTCAAGCCCAGTATATCGGCTATCTCTTTGCCACTGAAACCGCCAATAACCTGCAGTAACAGTGGTTCGCGGTAATCGCTGTCGAGTCGATTGATGGCATTCTGCAACAATTGCCGATCCATCTTGCTATCGGGCTCGTTGTCATCGCTCTCAGCAATCGACTGTCCTTCTATATCGACTAATTCTGGTCGATAGCGCTCATATTGTCGTGCGTTCTCTCGCCGCAGAATAGTAAAAAGCCAGGCCTTGGCGGCCTTATCATTCTGCAGACTCTCAAGAGACCGCCAAGCACGCAAAAAAGTTTCCTGCACCAGATCTTCAGCCATAGGCTGGTTCTTGCAGAGCCAGAACGCATACCGGTAGACATCCTGATACAGGGCCGCAACCAGTGATTCATAGCGTTGTTTCTTCGTGCTTCCTTGTAAGACCGGGATATCGCTCATTAATTTTCATTCTTGGTTCAAAAAATACGCAGGGACACAGACTGACAGTAAGCAAAGGCTCACATTCGAGTATTTGATTGATCCCCCCTAGGGCAGAGAGTGTGCCTAACTTGGCGGTTTGCATCAAGTTTTTACTCGATTCGATATCATGAAAGTGCCGAATACCTGCTTTTTTCACACTTCTGCAAAATTGCCTGGCGACAGATGGTTTAGCTTCAATAAGTCCACCTGTATACTTGTCCCCAGATAAATTTAGCTAGAGTAAATTCAAGGTAATTCAAATCATGGTAAATATAGCCATCGCTGGAGCTGCCGGCCGTATGGGCAGGACCCTGGTCGAAGCAATCACCAGCAGCGAAGCCGATATCGCTGTTACCGTGGCCACGGTTCTGGCCGATGATCCCACGCTGGGTGTTGATGTCGGCTTGTTGGCTGTCGGCTCGGTACTGGGTGTTGAGACACAGGCACAGCTGGAATCAGCGATCGAGAGCTTCGATGTGTTGATTGACTTCACCTCGCCGCAGGCAACGCTGGAGCATCTAAGCTGTTGTAAGCACAATGACAAAGCCATGATCATTGGTACTACCGGATTTTCCGAATCCCAAAAGCAGCTGATTACCGCAGCCAGCGACACCATCCCTATCGTGTTTGCCCCCAATATGAGTATTGGTGTAAATCTCTGTTTCAACTTGCTGGAACAGGCTGCTAGGGTGTTGGGAGACGATGTCGATATCGAGATTACCGAAGCTCATCATCGCTTCAAGCGAGATGCGCCATCGGGCACGGCGATCAAAATGGGCGAAATCGTCGCGCAGGCACTGGGCCGTGAGTTGGAGCAGCACGCAATCTACGGCCGCGAGGGCCTTGCTGAAGAGCGGGATAGAAAAACTATAGGCTTCGCCACAGTCAGGGGGGGAGATATCGTGGGCGATCACACTGTTATCTTTGCCGGACTCGGTGAGCGGGTTGAGATTACGCACAAGGCCAGCAGTCGCATGACTTTTGCCAATGGAGCGGTGCGAGCGGCTAGCTGGATTGCCGATAAAGCACCAGGACTGTATTCCATGCAGGACGTGTTGAATTTATAAATCCATAAATTGCAACAATCAGAGAGAACTTGATGGACAAAATGGCCTGTTTTTCTTAATATACTTGCTCAGTATGTTCGATACTGAAACCTTTACAAATTGACGCCAAATCGGATTGAAGAAATTCTTCATTCCGCTTTTTTTTGTGCGCTATTTTCACTGAGTTTGGGTGAATAATTTATTAATTCAGGAGTAGATGTGTCCGAATTAGCTGTACTGGCGTTAGAAGATGGCAGTATTTTTCATGGCTCCGCAATAGGGGCGGAAGGCAGTTCCAGTGGTGAGGTGGTTTTCAACACGTCCATGACTGGTTATCAGGAAATCCTTACCGATCCCTCTTACGCGAAACAAATAATTACTCTTACCTATCCTCACATCGGTAACACCGGAACCAATGATGAAGATAACGAGTCGGAGCGGGTATGGGCGTCGGGTTTGGTAATACGGGACTTGCCATTGCTTGCCAGCAGTTGGCGCCGACAACAAAGCCTGGATGAATTTCTGCAGCAGCGAAAAGTTATTGCCATCGCCGATATCGATACACGCCGACTAACCGGGGTGTTACGAGACCAGGGGCCCCTCAACGGCTGCGTGCTGTCCGGGTCCGCGTTGGCGGCGGGCGGAGAGGCGGCGGCAGTGGCGCAGGCGCAGGCCTTTGCCGGGCTCAAGGGCATGGATTTGGCGAAAGAAGTTTCGGTAGCCACGAGTTATGTCTGGGATGAAAGTGTTTGGGATTTGGTGTCTGGTTACGGTAGCGCCAGCGCGCCAGCGTTCAAAGTCGTAGCCTACGATTTTGGCGTAAAGCGCAATATCCTGCGAATGCTGGTGGACCGTGGCTGCGAACTCACCGTGGTTCCAGCGCAAACCAGTGCCGACGAGGTGCTGGCGCTGAATCCCGACGGCGTTTTTCTGTCTAATGGCCCGGGTGACCCGGAACCCTGTGACTACGCTATCGAGGCGATTCGTGCAATTGTTGATGCAGCAGTACCCGTGTTTGGAATTTGCCTCGGCTACCAACTGCTGGCGCTGGCCTGTGGTGCCAACACCCTCAAGATGCGACTTGGACATCACGGTGCCAATCATCCGGTGCAAGACCTTCACAATAACAAAGTCTTGATCACCAGCCAGAACCACGGCTTTGCAGTCGACGCGGACAGTCTGCCCGATAATTTGCAGGCGACTCACAAATCCCTGTTCGATGGTTCACTGCAGGGCATAGAGCGCACAGACAAACCCGCCTTTGGATTTCAGGGGCATCCGGAGGCAAGCCCGGGACCACACGATGTGGCGCCTGTGTTTGATCACTTTATTGAATTGATGACAGCACAGCGCAATACCTGAGCTGCATTTACGACTAATCGCGAGAAGGTAACAACAAAGTTTCATGCCAAAAAGAACCGACATAAATAGCATTCTTATCCTGGGTGCAGGTCCGATAATCATCGGTCAGGCCTGTGAATTTGATTACTCAGGAACCCAGGCCTGCCAGGCATTAAAGGAAGAAGGCTACCGGGTGATACTGGTGAATTCGAATCCCGCTACCATCATGACCGATCCCGCGATGGCGGATGCCACCTATATCGAGCCGGTGACCTGGTCTATCGTTGAAAAGATAATCGCCAAAGAAAGACCCGACGCCATCCTGCCAACGATGGGTGGGCAGACGGCTCTCAACTGCGCGCTGGACCTCAACCGCCACGGCATCCTCGAAAAATATGAGGTGGAGCTTATCGGTGCCAGTTGTGAGGCTATAGATAAGGCGGAAGATCGCGAGTTGTTTGACAAGGCCATGATTTCAATTGGTCTGGGAACACCAGTGCACGGCATGGCCCATAATATGGAGCAGGCGCAGGCGGCGCTCGACAAGGTGGGCTTCCCCTGTATTATCAGACCCTCTTTTACCATGGGTGGTACCGGTGGCGGCATCGCCTACAACAAGGAAGAGTTTGACGAAATCTGTGTCCGTGGACTCGAGCTCTCACCAACCCATGAGTTGCTGATCGATGAGTCCCTGATAGGCTGGAAAGAGTTCGAGCTGGAAGTGGTACGGGATAAGGAAGACAACTGCATCATCGTTTGTTCGATCGAGAATTTTGATGCCATGGGAGTGCACACCGGCGACTCGATCACGGTGGCGCCGGCACAAACGCTGACGGACAAGGAATATCAGATTCTGAGAAATGCGGCTATCGCTGTGTTGCGGGAGATTGGTGTAGAAACCGGCGGCTCCAATGTGCAGTTCGCCATCAATCCGGCAGATGGCAGGCTGGTTATTATCGAGATGAATCCGCGGGTATCGCGTTCTTCGGCGCTGGCATCCAAGGCCACTGGCTTTCCTATCGCCAGAGTCGCCGCCAAACTGGCTATAGGCTATACCCTGGATGAACTGCGCAATGAGATTACCGGCGGAGTGACACCGGCATCCTTCGAGCCAACCATCGACTACGTCGTCACCAAAATACCCCGTTTTACCTTTGAGAAATTTCCCGATGCCAACGATCGCATCACCACGCAGATGAAATCCGTGGGAGAGGTCATGGCCATCGGTCGAACTTTTCAGGAGTCTCTGCACAAGGCCTTGCGCGGACTCGAAGTCGGTGTGTGTGGCTTCGAGCCGATTCTGGATACCAAGCTCAGTGACGCCAAGGAAGTTCTCACCAGGGAGCTGACCGAGCCGGGTGCAGAGCGAATCTGGTATCTGGCCGATGCCTTCAGAGAGGGCTGGTCGATAGAAACTGTTTACGAGTTGTCAGGTATTGACCCCTGGTTTCTGGTGCAGGTAGAAGATCTAATACGCACCGAATCCGAGCTTGCAAAAAGATCATTGCCAGAATTAGATAAGGCCGCAATGTACGCGCTCAAGCGCAAGGGCTTCTCCGATCAGCGCCTGTCACAAATACTTGATATGAAGGAAATCGAGGTACAGAAGACACGCCACGCTCTGGGCGTGCGACCGGTATACAAGCGAGTCGATACCTGTGCCGCAGAATTTGCTTCCGATACCGCCTACATGTATTCCACCTATGAGGAAGAATGCGAAGCCTTACCCTCGAGTCGAGACAAGATCATGGTGTTGGGAGGTGGTCCCAATCGCATCGGTCAGGGCATCGAATTCGATTACTGTTGCGTGCATGCGGCACTGGCAATGCGCGAAGACGGCTATGAAACCATCATGGTTAATTGCAATCCGGAAACCGTGTCCACCGATTTTAACATCTCAGACCGTCTCTATTTCGAGCCACTTACCTTCGAAGATGTAATAGAGATCGCCGAACTCGAGAAGCCCAAGGGCGTCATTGTTCAATTTGGAGGCCAGACTCCATTGAATCTGGTCAAGCGTCTTGAAGAGGCGGGAGTGCCCGTCATCGGAACTTCACCTGACGCTATCGATAGAGCGGAGGATCGCGAGCGTTTTCAGCAGCTCATTCAAAAACTTGGTCTCAAACAACCGCCAAACCGCACCGTGCGAAGTGTTGAGGAGAGCATAAGCGCTGCTGAAGAAATTACCTATCCTTTAGTGGTCAGACCTTCCTACGTGCTCGGCGGAAGGGCCATGGAGATCGTCTATAACGAGGAGGAGCTCAGGCGCTACATGCACACTGCGGTCAAAGTCTCCAATGATAGCCCAGTACTGTTGGATTATTTTCTAAACGCTGCCATCGAGATCGATGTCGATGGGTGAGCGATGGTAAGCAGGTAGTCGTTGGTGCTATCATGCAGCACATCGAGCAGGCTGGTATACATTCGGGAGATTCAGCCTGTTCTCTGCCGCCTTATAATCTGCCAAAAGATGTGCAGGACGAAATTAGAGATCAGGTCACCAGACTCGCGCTGGAGTTGGGGGTGATTGGATTAATGAATACCCAACTCGCCTACCAGGATGGCGAGATCTACATTATCGAGGTAAACCCCCGAGCTTCTCGTACTGTGCCCTTCGTCTCCAAGTGCATAGGTCGCTCGCTGGCGAAAGTGGCGGCGAGGTGTATGACTGGTGTTAGCTTGCAAGATCAGGACTTCACCAGAGAGATAGTGCCATCAACCTACGCCGTAAAAGAGGCGGTATTTCCTTTCAATAAATTTCCGGGCGTGGATCCGATCCTGGGACCGGAAATGAAATCTACAGGTGAAGTTATGGGCGTCGGCAAAACCTTCGCTGAAGCCTATGCAAAGGCACAGCTAGGCGCCGGCGACACCATTGAAAAGTCCGGCACTGCCTTTATCAGCGTGAGAGACCACGACAAGCCCTATGTTGTGGAAGTGGCCCTCAAGCTGCAGGCACTGGGCTATTCCCTGGCGGCGACTCACGGCACGGCGAAGGTAATAGACGCCGCCGGGGTAGCGGTCACAGGCGTGAATAAGGTTGCCCAGGGTAGACCTCATGTAGTTGATATGCTAAAAAATGACGAGATTCAGGTCATCGTCAATACCACGGAAGGCAAACAGGCAATTGCCGATTCTTCCATGATCAGGCGTACAGCCTTGCGCCACGATGTTTTCTGCACTACAACTATTGCTGGTGCTCTGGCAGTTTGCGAGGCCCTTGAGTTCGGCGATAAAATGTCCGTCTACACGATTCAGCAGCTACACGCTGACTTACACTAATTCGATCCCCGGAAGTCCGTTTGTATAATCAGTATCGAATGACAGTTCGAGGTTAAATAGCTATGCAAAAATTCCCCATGACAGTTGCCGGCGCGGAAACTCTGCGGGCGGAGCTTAACGAATTAAAAACTGTCTCCCGCCCCAAGATCACAGCGGCAATCGCCGAGGCAAGAGAGCACGGCGATCTCAAGGAAAATGCTGAATATCATGCGGCACGAGAACAACAGAGTTTTTGTGAAGGCCGGGTTGGGGACATAGAAGGCAAGCTCTCGAATTCCCAGATAATTGATATCAGCAAGATCGAGCCGACCGGACGGGTAATTTTCGGCACCACTGTGACCCTGATCAACCTCGACACCGAGGTCAGCGTAACTTATCAGATCGTAGGTGAAGATGAAGCCGACGTCGCCAGCGGGAAAATATCCGTAATCTCGCCAATCGCCAGAGCGGTGATGGGCAAAGAAGAAGGCGAAGAGATCGTACTAAAAGCACCGGCCGGTGACATCGACTACGAAATCGACAGCGTAAAACATATCTAGTCCAGCATACGTATTCGAGGTTTAATTACCCCTAGAAAATTGGAAGTTGTTTGTTTGGGTATATGTGTTTACCGGTTTAGGTTTAGTTGATAGCTGTGTAGATCGCGTTGGGTAGGGGGGGACCTATTGTCTCAGCGGCTTGCATCCCTCCCGGATGCCCTCACTCAATCGGGAGCCCTAGAAAACGGTCTCCCTCAATCACTCGGTGCGGCGCCTTAATTGCTGAGTCAACAGGACCCCCCCCCCAACCTAGCGCTCGCAGTTCCCACGTAATACTGATGTAAGAAGCGCTAAAGTTTAACCCTAGCTAAATGTCATTCTATTTTAAAATCTGCTTAGATGATTCTCTACAGGAATCGAATGTCATTGAGCTATCAAGCGATGGGATGCCGTATGCTCCTGCATCAGCAATAAAGGCGTAGCACCGAGTGACCGAAGGAGACCGTCTTTTGGTCTCCTGACCGAGGGAGGGCATCCGGGAGGGATGCAAGCCGCTGATGAAGGAGCATACGGGAGCGCAGCGCGCCTTCACTGCGCTTTTAATAATCCGATGCCAAATGCACCGGAACCATGTTTCAAGCAGGATTTCGGAGCAGATTTGAAAGCCGTGGATCAGGCTTCTTCGCCGCCCGGTAGAGCAGCGCCACGTGACCGATGCTTTGCACGCACTCAGCCTTAAACTCACTACAGATCGTCGTAATTAAAGCTTGTTTGTCTGCACGGTCTGACGTCACCAACTTGAGCTTTATCAGTTCGTGATCCTTCAATGCACGCTCGATTTCATCGTGGACATTCTCGGTGATGCCTTTTTGTGCAATGATCACCACCGGCTTTAGATTGTGGCCGATGGAGCGGAAGCGTTTTTTGGCTGCGTTAGATAGTGCCATTAGTTGGAGCTGTCTTGGAATCGAAGGATGCGGAGTCTACCACGTTATCTATAATCCTATTTATTCCATTGTTACAATGTACCAAGTTATTCCATGGCTACAATGTACCAAGAAAATCTATGTCCAGATCGAAAACCAGCAAACAATGGTTGAAAGAGCATTTTGACGACGCCTATGTGAAGCGCAGCCAGGAGCAGGGTTATCGCTCCCGTGCCAGTTTCAAGTTGCTGGAAATACAGAAAAAAGATCGCTTGTTCGAGCCCGGAATGACGGTAGTGGATCTGGGTGCGGCGCCCGGTGGGTGGTCCCAGGTGGCGGCGGAATTGGTAGGTAATAAGGGCAGCGTGCTGGCCAGTGACCTGTTGTCGATAGACCCCTTGCACGGAGTCGATTTTGTGAAAGGAGATTTTACCGAATCTTCGGTGTTTGAGGAACTCTTGTCCAGGCTCGATGGCCAGGCTGCAGACCTTGTTATTTCCGATATGGCCCCCAATATCAGTGGAGTAAGGAACATTGACCAGCCGCGATCCATGTACCTTGCCGAGTTGGCCCTGGATATGACGCAATCTATACTCAAGCCCGGTGGCTGTTTCCTCGTCAAAGTGTTTCAGGGAGAAGGCTACGAGGCTTTTCTGCGGCAATTGAAGGGCAGTTTCAGCAGTGTAAAGACAAGGAAACCCGACGCTTCGCGGGCACGATCGCGCGAAGTTTACCTGCTCGCCCGGGGTTTTCGAGGATAAGACTAAATATTCGTGCAATATTTGACGTAGATATTAGAATAGTCGCTAGAATGGGTGCTACGCTGAGCTCGTGCGGAGCTGGTTTTCAGCGCTCCTGGCCGGCTAAACTAGCAATATAAAATTTTAACCCTTGGGGATAAGCCCTTGAATGATATGGCAAAAAATCTAATTCTCTGGATGATTATAGCTGGCGTGTTGTTGACAGTATTCAACAATATTAACCAGGAAACCAGAGAGGACAGCATCAATTACTCACAGTTTGTGCGGGAAGTTCGCTCCGGCCGCGTCGAGATGGTGGAGCTTGCGGGCATAAACATCACCGGTTTGCGCTCCGACAACAGCCAATTTCGCACCGTGATGCCCTTGATCGGCGACGATCAGTTGATGAACGACCTGTTTGAGAATGGCGTAGAAATTATCGCCAATGAGCCAGAGCAGCAAAGCATCTGGACTCAATTGTTGGTTGCCAGTTTTCCTATACTCATCATTATCGCCCTGTTTTTCTTCTTCATGCGGCAGATGCAGGGTGGCGCCGGCGGCAAGAGCGGTCCCATGTCTTTCGGCAAGAGTAAGGCAAAATTACTGGGTGAGGATCAGATCAAGATTACCTTCGCCGATGTAGCGGGTGTTGATGAGGCCAAAGCCGACGTGCAGGAGCTTGTGGAGTTCTTGCGCGAGCCCGATAAATTTCAACGTCTCGGTGGACGCATTCCCCGTGGAATTCTGATGGTCGGTCAGCCAGGTACCGGTAAAACATTACTCGCCAAGGCTATAGCCGGCGAAGCCAAGGTGCCGTTTTTCTCCATCTCCGGATCAGATTTTGTCGAGATGTTTGTTGGTGTCGGTGCGTCTCGTGTGCGTGACATGTTCGAGCAGGCCAAGAAACAGGCACCCTGCATAATTTTCATCGATGAGATCGATGCGGTCGGTCGACATCGCGGAGCTGGTTTGGGTGGTGGTCACGATGAACGTGAGCAAACCCTGAACCAGTTGTTGGTAGAGATGGATGGTTTTGAAGCGAATGACGGTGTCATCGTTATGGCCGCCACTAACCGCCCCGATGTATTGGACCCGGCACTATTAAGGCCCGGCCGTTTCGACCGGCAGGTTGTTGTTAGTCTGCCTGATATCCGCGGACGCGAACAAATACTTAAAGTACATATGCGCAAGGTCCCCATTCATGATGACGTGCAGGCGGGTGTAATTGCCCGTGGCACGCCGGGCTTCTCGGGTGCGGATCTGGCGAACCTGGTGAATGAGTCGGCCTTGTTCGCTGCCAGATCAGGGCGACGCCTGGTAACGATGGAAGAGTTCGAAAAGGCGAAAGACAAGATCATGATGGGCGCCGAACGCAAGGCCATGGTGATGTCGGAAAAGGAAAAGCTAAACACCGCCTACCACGAGGCCGGACATGCCATAGTCGGCCGCTTGATGCCGGATCATGATCCAGTCTACAAGGTGAGTATCATTCCCCGCGGGCGTGCCCTGGGCGTGACCATGTTCTTGCCAGAAGAGGATCGCTACAGCATTAGCCGACAACATATTCTCAGCAATATCTGCAGCCTCTACGGTGGCCGCGTCGCAGAAGAAATGACACTTGGCAAAGACGGTGTCACCACTGGCGCCTCGAACGATATTCAACGGGCAACGGAGATGGCCAGGAATATGGTTACCAAATGGGGCCTGTCCGACAAGCTCGGGCCATTGCTCTATGTCGAAGAAGAAGGTGAAGTATTTCTCGGACGTTCTGCGGGGATGCAACAGAAAACCGTCTCCAGTGACACCGCGATCGCTATCGACAAGGAAGTACGTAAAATCATAGACACCTGCTACAAAAAAACGGAAGGGTTGCTTGAAACCAACAAAGACAAACTGGAAATGATGAAAGATGCATTGATGGAATATGAAACCATAGACGCCGCTCAAATTGACGATATTATGCAAGGCAAAAATCCCAGGCCACCCGCAGACTGGTCTGACTCCGATACCAATGGTAAGAATAAGACCGAGGCTGGCGATGAAGATTCCGGTGCCAGTAAATTGGATAAAAAGGACGCCGATAAATCCAGCAAGATTGGTGGCCCTGCCAGCGAGCACTAGGCCACCCACACCTACGAATTCGTCTGCCAGCACTTTCTATTTGTGACACACCTTCTTACAACAGGAGATAGACAGATTGATCTGTCTTCTCCTGTCTGCATGGGTATCATCAACCTCACGCCGGATTCGTTTTCCGACGGTTCTCAGCTTGGCAAAGACAACTCCAATAAATTCGAAGTCGATGTCGACAAGGCACTGGGTCGCGCCAGAGCCCTGGTTGCCGAGGGCGCTGGCATTGTAGATGTGGGCGGCGAGTCGACGCGGCCAGGTGCCGACGCCGTTTCTACCGCAGAAGAGTTGGGCCGCGTAATACCCGTAATCGAGGCTATCCGCGCCGATCTGGATGTCTGTATCTCTGTCGATAGCAGCTGCCCGCGAGTGATGCTGGAGGCAATCAAAGCAGGTGCTGAAGTCATCAATGATATCCGGGCGCTCGCTAATCCGCAGGCGCTTGATGTCATCAGCAGAACCGGGGCGGCGGTGTGCTTGATGCATATGCAAGGAGAACCCCGCACCATGCAGGCAGCAGTTTCCTATGAGGATGTAACCGAAGAAGTCTTCAACTTCCTCAGAGCAAGAGTCCAGCTGTGTCTAGCCAGCGGTATTGAGCGCAACCATCTGATCATAGATCCGGGCTTAGGATTCGGAAAATCTCTACAACATAATTATCGGTTGCTTAAAGATCTGCCGCGCTTGCAGGAGCTTGAACTACCCATTCTGGTTGGCATTTCTCGAAAATCAATGATCGGTGCTGTCACCGACAGGCCAGTAGATGCCCGGCTTGCCGGGTCTGTAGCCGCTACTGTCCATGCCCTCCGTGGTGGCGCAAATATAGTGCGCACTCACGATGTGGCTGCCACCGTCGACGCAATTAGAGTAAACTCTGCATTCTTCGATGCCTAAGTCTGAGCCTTCTGAGGTCTGTTAACAGAGCATAGTATGCAAGCAAAAACTAAAAATTATTTTGGTACTGATGGTATTCGAGGTACGGTCGGCAACCCGCCGATTACGCCCGATTTCATGCTTCAACTGGGCTGGGCAGCAGGGAAAGTGTTCGCCCGAAAAGGCAGTGGTCGTAACAAGATCCTGATTGGCAAGGACACCCGCATATCCGGGTATATGTTCGAAGCGGCTTTGGAGGCTGGCGTGACTGCAGCTGGTGTTGATATCAATCTGCTGGGGCCAATGCCGACTCCGGCGATAGCCTATCTGACTCGCACCCTGCGAGCCCAGGCTGGCATCGTGATCAGCGCTTCGCATAATTCTTTTGCAGACAATGGCATCAAATTTTTCTCCAGCGAAGGCACCAAGCTCGCCGACGATGTTGAGTATGCTATCGAGGAAGAGTTGAGCAAAGATGTGTCAACTGTCACTTCTCAGCTGCTGGGGAAAGCTTCCCGTATTAACGACGCGGCTGGCCGTTACATCGAATTTTGCAAGAGTACTATTGGTACCAGCCTGAAATTCAATGGCTTGAAGATAGTGGTGGATTGCGCTCATGGCTCTACTTACCACATTGCTCCAGCAGTTTTTGAAGAGCTAGGAGCCAATGTTGTAACCCTCGGGGTGGCACCGAATGGGCTTAACATCAACGAACAATGTGGATCAACCTCACCGGCTCTGTTAGTAGAAACTGTGCTCGCCGAAGCAGCCGATATTGGTATTGCCTTCGATGGCGATGGTGATCGCCTGGTCATGGTGGATCATTTAGGCAATGTCGTTGACGGTGACGAGATACTTTATGTGATCGCCCGGGAAAGACGGCGACAGAATATTGATTTCGGGGGTGTGGTTGGAACCGCAATGAGCAACCTGGGTCTGGAGTTGGCGCTGGATGCTCTGGATGTATCTTTTACGCGCACCGCGGTGGGTGATCGCTACGTAATGAAAGAGATGTTGGCGCGCAAATGGGACCTGGGCGGCGAGTCTTCAGGGCACATCATTTGCCTGGACATTACCACCACCGGGGATGGCATCGTATCGGCGCTGCAGGCGCTGGCCGCTATCGTCAACAGTGGGCAACCACTGGCGGATTTAAAGAGCAAGATGCGCAAGTTTCCGCAGTCTATGATCAATGTGAAACTCGCCAATGCGGTTGACCTTAGCGCCAATGCGAATGTTCAAACAGCAATATCTGACGTCGAATCTCAGCTTGGTAGCAACGGCAGGGTGTTGCTGCGCCCGTCTGGAACCGAACCTGTAGTACGAGTCATGGTGGAAGGTGAAGACCTTGAGGTGGTGGATAAGTTGGCCAGGGAGCTGTCTGCGGTAGTAGCAAGTGAGCTGGGGGGTCCTTGATGCATTAATCAGAGCGTCCCCAGGTGCCCGATCGGAGTCACCGGCCTTATTGCAAGACTCAGGCAACTTGGGTAGTATTGGCGCCGTTTTAACCGGCGGTCGCTGTGTCGATTAGCTAAGAATACGCTTGGAAGGTAACGGTTGAAGAGAACATGCGCCGAAAACTGATTGTTGGCAATTGGAAAATGCACGGCTCCAGGGATCAGGTATGTCGGCTGCTTGAGGCTATTGGGTCGGGCTCAGAGCAATTGTCACAAGGGGTTGAGATAGGGGTTTGTCCTACTAACCTTCATCTGGGGCTGGCATTTGAATTCCTCGATTCTGATTCAGGCCTGGGGAAAATAAAGCTGGGCGCACAGAATGTGCACGTTGAGCCCAAAGGAGCATATACCGGCGAAGTGTCTGCGCCTATGTTGTCCGAGTACGGTGTTAGTTTCGTACTTGTAGGTCACTCGGAGCGTCGGCAACTGTTTGCCGAATCTGACCAGTTCGTAGCGGAGAAATTCAAGGCCGCGCAGGCCAGTGGCTTGACGCCTATACTCTGTGTGGGTGAAACCCTGGAGCAGCGGCAAGCTGAGGAGACGGAACAACAGGTGTTGTCGCAACTCGATGCGGTGATTGCCACGGCCGGTATTGCAGCAATTCAGGATGCAGTAATTGCCTATGAGCCGGTTTGGGCGATTGGCACGGGGAAGACAGCAAGTCCGGCTCAGGCGCAGCAGGTTCACCGTCTATTGCGGGAGCACTTGAGCCAGTTGGATCCGACAGTAGCAAAGGCTACACGTATAATTTATGGTGGCAGCGTTAAAGCTGCCAATGCACAGGAATTGTTTAGTCAGCCAGATATTGACGGCGGACTCGTAGGTGGGGCCTCACTGGAGGCGGAAGAATTTATCTCTATTTGTAAGAGCGCGGATTAAGAATCATGCAAACTGTAATTGTAGTCGTACATCTAATAGTAGCCATTGCCATCATTGGCCTGGTCCTCCTGCAACAGGGCAAAGGTGCCGATGCCGGCGCTTCCTTTGGCTCCGGTGCATCGCAGACGGTGTTCGGTTCCTCGGGCAGCGGTAATTTCCTGGTACAGGCAACGACCGTTGCGGCGACAATATTCTTCGTCACCAGCCTGTCACTGGCGATATTTGCCAAGAATCAGTCTGGCCTGGGTGTGACAACGGGATTGCCGATAGTAAATCAGGAAATTCTGGATCAGACGGTCGAGAGTAACCAGTCCGATATACCCCAGTTGGAACAAGAACCTGTGTCTAGTAATAATCAGGATGATGTTCCGAGCCTGCCAGGGAATAATAATTAGGTAGCGGGCATTACATGAGTACAAGCAAGCAAAGTACAAGCAGGAAGGAAAATTAGCCGAAGTGGTGGAATTGGTAGACACGCTATCTTGAGGGGGTAGTGACCTATGGTCGTGCCGGTTCAAGTCCGGCCTTCGGCACCAATACCCTCCGCAGGCCCTATGGAAAGGCTTGTGGTTACAGGGATACAGCCTAGTCTTGTTTAAATTCCTGCATCAATTCCTGCAACTGGCACAAGGGGGTGCCCCTCTTTCGAGGCCGGGGGTGGCTTTTGCGTCTTGCGTGACTGTGACGGCAGGTGCGCAGGCTTACTAGAGACGGATTTAAGGATCAAAGCCTATGGACAGTCCAGCAACACTTGATTAATCGTCGCTACATCTCCTGAGCTTATTTCAAGCTCATACTTGTTCACTACAAAGCCCCACCGCCTAACATACTCGCAATGATAGTTCTCATCCGGTGGCATCCATTCACTTGGCCCTTTAGCACTCTTCGACTGATTCTCTCCGTCATCAACGGCTAACAAGTTCTCTGGGTCGTTTGCAAAGAGCTTCTTAACAAACGCCGACCAAACCGCTCCTCCATGCAGATGCGCATAGTTGAGTGGAATTACGTGATCTATATCCAAATCACTAGCCAGCGTATATGTATCTCCAGTGTATGGGTCTAACCATTGCCCTGTGGAAGTAGTGCATTCACTAGAGTTAGTGAAGGTAACTGGGACTTCACTCGAAGCAATAAGCAGTTCATGTCTGGTGTTCTGGCAATCACCATCGAAGTCTTCCCAATGCGACCAAGTGTCTCGGTCGTATGTGAGTAGGTCTAGCTCAACACCCCCAGTAAGGCTAAATACGCTGTAGTCTTCAGAGGCTTGGAGATCTACTTCATAGTGCGACAAGTCTCCATCCGTCTGGACTTCAACTACAGGTATGTGGAGCAGCCGAGTAGACGTGGGCAACGTAGGGAGCTGCGCCGAGCTATAGCTGATAACTAGCGCCAATAAACTACCAACCACAAAACATGAGCATCTCTTCAAAGTTGGGACTCCTAAGCACCTGAAGTTGAAGATAAGCCTGCGACAACCCCCGGTCAACCCAATAGCAACCAGCAACCCTTGACAAACGCCCCAATATAGTGTAAGCTCACTACAGCTTCTTAGTGCTGTTCTTGAGCGACCCCTACCTACCCCACCCCTTTGCCCTTAAAACGTCCCGCAGGGTCTCCTACGGCCTTTTTACTTGGCTGGTTGTACCCCGTCAGCCCTAGTTGGACATAATTGGCCCATTGCTTAAGAGGTACTTTTAGCTCATCGT
>Ga0115002_10002513_pt1 | contig 23868 bp, 22 predicted proteins | sample ArcticOcean_MG_C_8_FD_89576 | JGI IMG/M metagenome (GOLD analysis project Ga0115002, IMG submission 89576) | Marine microbial communities from western Arctic Ocean - ArcticOcean_MG_CB11_86 | ecosystem: Environmental > Aquatic > Marine > Oceanic | place: Arctic Ocean: Canada Basin | collected... | reverse complement strand
GTTATAAAGTGATTCCGCAAATAAAACGTAAGGAGCGCCTGAATCCAGATCAGCTCACATCGATTTACGTAACTGGACCGGAAGAGAACCTGATTCCATTGAGTGCCATTGCTACCATTGAACGTAAAACTGTTCCCCGATCCTTAAACAGATTTCAACAATTCAATTCAGTGAAAATCGCCGGTGTCACACGTTTACCACTGGATTCGGCCTTGTCGTTTCTTGAAGAGGAGGCTGCGAAGATACTCCCGCAAGGCTTCAATGTTGATTACACTGGAGAGTCCCGACAGCTTCGAGCGGAAGGCAATTCATTTTTAGCTTCCTTTCTTTTAGCGGTTGTATTGATCTTTCTGGTACTCGCTGCTCAGTTCAACAGCTTTCGCGATCCCCTCATTATACTATTGGGTTCGGTGCCATTGGCCATGTTCGGCGCGGTAACCTTTATGTTTTTAAAATTCGAAAATCCTCAAATGCCTTTTTGGACCGATGAGTGGACAACTACTTTAAACATCTTTTCAAAGGTTGGACTTATTACTTTAGTGGGGATCGTTTCAAAGAATGGGATTTTAATCGTAGAGTTTGCGAACCAACTTCAGCGTGAAGGTTTAACAAAATTAGCGGCGATTAAAGAAGCGGGACTTACGCGTCTGCGTCCGGTATTAATGACGAGTTCCGCTACGGTTTGCGGACATTTCCCTCTAGTCCTAGTGACAGGGGCTGGCGCTGAAGCACGCAATAGTATTGGACTAGTGATAGTCGCAGGCATGGCAATTGGAACCTTTTTTACACTGCTGATTATTCCATCTGTTTACATGTTGATCGCAAAAAATCATGGTGGAGAGGCAATCAGTCTAGAAGCGGAGGAGGCAGTTCAGGCATGAGGCGAACGTTCTTATTCTTTACTTCGATTTTTTGCTTTCTGCTCCAAGGTTCTGTCATAGGGCAAAGCGGCATTCCTGTGACGATTCCAGATACTCTGGATTTGCCTACGGTTTTGGCTTATGCCTTAGAAAATAATTTTACCATCCTTCAGGCTAAGCAGCGTATTAAGGAACAGGAAGGGCTGATAGTAGAAATCAGCTCTCAGGCTCTGCCGGAGGCGACCTTAAATGCGAATTATAATCAATTAGATAGCGGACTAAGTGAAACCTTTGGAGGGCTGTTTGATGCTAATACAGAAAATTGGAATATTGCCCTGAATGTGCGTCAGGCCCTGTATAAGGGTGGGGGAGTCAAAGCAGCCTTGCGGATCCAAGATCTACTGGAGGAAGCCGTATTGTATGATTTGAAGGCGGCCATCAACTTGGCTTTGTTAGAGGTAAAAACTCGATTTTACGATGTACTTCTAGCTAGGGAAAGTATCGGCGTCCAGAAACAGAATATCGAACTTCTGAATGACCAACTGCAGGATGCCAAAAACAGATTAGCTGCCGGCGCTGTTTCCAAGTTTGAAGTTCTGCGAGCTGAAGTGGAGTTAGCCAACGCCAAGCCTGAACTGATCCGTGCGCGAAATGGATTCTATATTGCGATCGAGGAGCTAAGGCAAGTAATGGGATTTACAGGACTTCTTGAGGAGGTTAACAAGCTCCCGGATTTCGTCGGCAGTTTGGATTTTGAGCCAAAAGAATTCGATTTAATCCGAGCGCTCGAAATTGCGAAACACAATCGACCGGAATTACAGCAACTTCAGTTAATTGTGGAAGCCCGGGAAGAGGGGATCGTTATCGAGAGAGCTGGACATCGACCCGATGTCGATTTGGTGGGGACCTATCAATTTAATAAATCAACCGTGTCGAACAGTTTTAGTAATGCGCTCAACGGCTGGACCGTTGGAATTCAAACGAGTTGGTCAATTTTTGATGGCAGATCCACGGACGGTAAAATCCTGCAAGCCAAATCACAGCTCGAACAGGCCCGCTTAGATCTCGGGCAATCTACCCTTGAGGTTGAAGTCGAAGTTCGTAGAGCTCTGCATGGCCTTCAGCAAGCTTCTGAGCTTGCTCAGGCATCCTCGAAGGTAATCGATCAAGCAGTTGAATCATTGCGCTTGGCAAATGAGATCTACGCAGCAGGTGGTGGCACTCAGCTGGATGTTTTGCAATCCCAGGTAGCACTTACTGAATCGCGCCTTAACCAAGTAGATGCGTTTCATGGTTACAACGTCGCTGTGGCCACTCTATCAAAAGCATTGGGCAATGCGATTCCGTATGAAGGTCAGGAAAAATAATTTCGAGTCGAGGTAATCGAAACTTAGTATTATGTGTTCTTATTCTGAATTAAAGGCATAGAAATCCCGTAACTGTTTATAGTTTTGCCTGTCTCTCATCTGGTAACTCCGCCAAGTCATTTTATCACTCATTGACATGTTTTTCGATGGTACCTCGAGATCTCTAATCGCACTCTGTCTGTCATTCTGCGATTGTGGATTTGCGTATATAGAAATCAGATATGGAATGCTGTGTGTGCCAACCTGTTTAAAGAAAAGCTTAGGAGGGTATTTTATTTCACTATTTGCATATAGAGTTATGTTCTTTTGGGTAACCCACTTTGGCATATCTACAAATTGAAGTATTGAGAAATATCCACACAGCAAAATTAAGTTGGCCCCTATCAGCCATTTGATGTTCTTGAATTTCAGAATCGCCCAACCAAGAAGCGTATATCCGAGAATCACCAGTGCCAAAAAGAGGGCAACATAAGCTCGCTTAGGAGTGTGTCCAAAAGCGTCCACATATATCCACAAACGAATGTAAACACCGCTGATAAGGACAAGGTTTTGGATCATCCAAATAATTGAGAGTGCACGAATAGAACGGCAGTATCCGAGCTTCGTCAGCTATTAGTGGAAGTTCCGTTTCTGACTCGGCGTCATATGCGGGGTGGCTCGCTGTCAGAGTAAACCCAATTCCCTCTGAGATTTCTTCGATTTCATAGAATCCAAATGGACCGGCGGTTGCATCGGCATCCGGGTCCCCGCCAATTGGGTCTAAATCAAGAAATATCTCGGCCCCTTCAATTCCAAATCCAGTAACCGAATCTGTTACCGTGCCGACAATCTTGGCTGCGTTAAGGGCTGTTCCCAGCGAGGTTAGAAATAGGAAAGTGACAAAAGTGAAACTGAGAGAGAGTCCTAATCTGGTGGGCATTCAAGATTCATAAAATATCAATAAGAGTGCGGTCAACGTTGAAACCAGTTCCCCAAGATGCATTTCGAGAACATAAACTACTTTACCTCTAGAGTTTTCGCATGAACTTGTGCAACCATACCCATATAGTTGTTCATTGAATAGTCGTTGGCGGCTAACAGAATATGGTGTTTTGCCAGGTCTGACTTCATCTGTGATTCAAAATACAATCCTAAATAAAGATGTGCATAACAAAGTTGCTGGCGTTGGTAGGGTGAAGGTTGACTAGCGGCGTTAAGCACATCCTCCACCGTGCCTTTTCCGGCGAACAAATCCCAAACTTCATCCATTGGCACACGACTATCGTATTGGATCAAAATGAGTTCCTGTCTCGCAGTTTCAATTCCGTTGAGCCGGGTATTACAAATAAAGTGCCAGACTGCGTTTTCCACATCTTGGGAGTTCACCGACTGATGGAGTTCGAATTGATCAACGCCTTTTTGGTACTCCCCCGCATAATAATAGGCGATTCCACGTTGCCAATGGCGTGGCTCCAAGGGGGGATTTATAGCGATCGCACCATCGAAGTTTTCGATCGATTCTTTGAAACGTCCTTCCATGAAATGCCCAACGCCTAGTCGATGGTATGAGGAGGCCGACTCTGGTGTTGAAGTTGTTTGTGCGTAGGTCGTCAAAGAAAATAAATTTCCTGCTATCGAGAGCCAAAATACACGGCACAGCAGGGATGCTGTGGCCCTACCACACTTCGATTTAAATGGTAGGGCAATTGCGTCCTCGCAGTGCCGAAATTGATTTATGAAAATCATTGCCTAGCGACTCACTGGCTCCTCATCTAATCCACCCGTCATTTTGCTGGCATTCGCGCCTTGAGGTGCTTTGGGCCACGGTGTTTCACCTTCGGCCCAGCTTTGGGGTTGGGTTGCTCTTATTGCGTCCACATGTTCCCTTAGCCATTGGGGAGGTTTTTGATCTTCCTCCATTCCATAAACATAGGGAAGAGGTGGATCCATTAATAATGGTTTGTCTCCTAAAGGTGGTCTTTCTTCGCCAACTATTCTGAGGCGATCTTTTAGCTGCTTAACCAAGCTTGGGTGTTGATCGGCGATGTCCGTAGTCTCGTAAGGATCTTCTTCTATATTATATAAGGAATCTCCCATCAGCTTGTAGTCTCCTTTTCGGATAGTGGGAAGGCGAACACTCCCTGCCACGTCATAAAAGATTTCATTCCTAGGACTTCCTGCACCCTCAAACAACATTGGGCTCATATCCAGCGCATCCACTTTTGTCTCCTCATTTTCAGAGGCTCCGGCGACAGAAATAAATGTGCTAAACCAATCAGCGACAAACATCATGCCGTCATTTTTGACACCGCTAGGAGTGTGACCAGGCCAACGAACGAGGGCAGGGGATCTAACTCCACCTTCGTAAGTAGTGTTTTTAGTCCCTCGATAGGGTTTACTTAATTCTTCAATAACGGGTCCGTTATCGTTTGTGAAAACAAGCAATGTATTATCTCGAAGTTTATACGTATTTAGGGCCTCAACAATTTCACCAACACCATCGTCTAGAGCCTTCAGTATTGCATCGCGGGCATCCATTTGTTTGTAGCGGTCTGGAACATTGAGTGGACCATGAACCGCATTGTAAGCGACGTATAGAAAAAATGGATGACCCATTTTTGAACGATCTGCCTGATTGGCAATTAGCTTGACCGTTTCCTTCGTAAACAAATCAGTTGAATATCCTAACTCCTGGACCGGCTTCTGGTTTCTATGCCAATCGTAGACAGCGAATGTGGCTGGCGCATTGTGGACTATCGACTTGTTAAAGTAATCAATTCCCCATGCATAAAAACCGTATTGGTACATAAACCCCTGGCCCATAGGTAAATGTTGAGGCAACCATTCGCCCGCATGCCATTTGCCAATAAGTGCGGTGAAATATCCCACTTCTTGTAGAGCTTCGGCAATGGTGCGTTCGTTAGTATCCAAACCGTGGATGCGTCTGGTAGGCTCTTCTCGGTCGTTGTAAGCTAACTCCAGGCCAAGCTTTGCAAGGTAGCTGGGTTTTCCAAAATCTTCTGTTCGCCAATCACTCCAGGTTCGGAACGCGTACTTGCCCGTTAGGAAAGCGGCTCTTGTTGGTGCACATACCGAGTGTGTGTAGTACTGAGTCAGTTGCAGGCTTTCTTCTGCTAACTTGTCGATGTGAGGCGTGAGTTCTTTGTTGCCGCCATTAAAACCCGGCTGATTCCAACCCATATCGTCGGCCATGATAAAAACGATATTGGGTCGCCGACCAGTCTCTGCCGATTTCAGTGAGAATCCTACCACTAGAAGAGGAAAGTATAAAACAAGGACTTTAAGGATTGGGTATCGAGAAAACAGCATCAGAGATTATCAATTGTTAGTTGATACTCTTTAAGACGCCTAAATAAAGGCCAACTCAATAATTTTTCGCGCAAGTGATATTTGCACTCTTTGTTTGCCACCCCGGAGCAAGCACTCGACTCCACCGCCGACCGCGGACGAGCCGCGGCGAGGCATCACTGCAAACAATCGCTTCGCGCTTTCGGGACTTGATGAATCGGAAGAATTAACAACGAAGCAAGCTTCGAGGAATGGACTCTTTTGCGAGTCAATGTGAGAATTTAATAGGCCTACAAAGACTGTCTATTATCGACGAGAATTTCTTAGGATTTTCCTAATAGAACTAACTCGATGTCTTCAACTTGTTCATCTGATAAAGGAGAATCAGGGAAATAAAATAATCCGCCAGGTAAATCCTTTGGATTGATTACGTTCACCGGACCCTTTCCCTTACGTTTCACTTTCCAATCCGGTAATAAAAGAATCGGATGAACGGGAATTGATTCACCAATTACTTCCTTGAATAAATTCGAAAGGTTACTCGCATTATCTTGAACCTGCTTAAGGCCTGAAGAATCATTCCCCCAAGGAAATATTAAGGAACTTTCATCATATTCAACTTCAGATGATTGATGTTCTTTGGGGTTTTCAAATGTACTGGTTTTTAAACAAAATACGCCACTTTCGGATACAATCACATGGTCCACTTTGCAGTCTTTGATTTCTATATCATGATGAACACGATACCCCATCAAAGTGAGAGGTTGAATTAATTGAGAAACAAAAACTTCGGCGCGATACCCAAGCTGGTAGCATTTTAGTTCTTTAAGAAGTCGCCAAAGCTGGAATCCCAAAAGGGCAATGATTGCTGACTCGACGACAAAAAGAATAATAAAAGTCCATTCATCTGCTCCGTTGTTTTCGAAAAGCAGATAAAATACAACTGCATGAATAATAGTTGGGAATACCAGGAAAGTAATTTTATCGGTTACCGCCTCGTGTAAACTTTCGATTTTCAGATAGCTACTATGCGCCGGAAGTTGGAAAGACAAATCCTGATCAATTGAGTCTTTAGCGGGCAAACGATTACGTTGGATCTTTTTAAAGAAGACATAACAGGCGATAATTCCTGGGCCAAATAGAACAATGCACAAAATAAACTGAGGGGGGATTGTCATAGAAAATATTTTTCAACTAAAAAGCCAAAATATCCCGAATCACTCAATGTCTTGCTCGTTCAATATTTCCTTTTTTACAAAATATTTCACATTATAGAATTCTAACCTTAGCCGATACTGCATTGAAAACCATTGAGTTGGGTAAGATCATCGACAGTTTTAAAAAGGAGTCATAAAAAAGACGGATGAGTTTTTTTAAAACATTTGGACCTATTAATTCAGTGAAGGATCTTCTCTTAATAAATAAGACGGCTGGCGCTGCTCTGATAAATTTCCATCAAGAAGTATTGAGGGAAGAATCAGAATTATCCGTAGGGCAGCGAGAGTTCATCGCAGCCTATGTCTCTGGATTAAATAGCTGCCAGTATTGCCATGAAATTCATTCAGTGACTGCAGAAGCGTTCGGTGTGGACAGCAAGGTCCTGGAAGCTGTGCTTGATGAAATTTCTACTGCTCCCATTGAAGCGAAAGTGAAACCGTTGCTACAGTATGCCAAACTATTGACGATTGAACCGGCAAAAATGAACCAGAGCCTTATAGATGATATACTGAGTGCAGGTTGGAGCGAGAGAGCCGTTCATGATTTAATATACGTGGTAAGTTTATTTAATTTCATGAACCGTTTAGTGGAAGGGCATGGTGTTTCTGGATCTAAATCTCTTTTCGTGGACCGTGGAAGAGCGCTACATGAAAAAGGCTACAGCGGCTTGCTCAAATTATTGAAGGAGGATTAGCTCCTTCTGATAGTAATTTTTCGAGGGAAGTAGTCTGTTTAGTGATCTATTAGGACTAGATTACTTGAACAATAATTCCTTCACCATCAGGAAGCTTCACTGAATCGCCCGTTTGTTTCGTTACCACTTCATGTCCAAGTGGTGAATGAAGTGTAAGAACCAAGACTTGCTTATTCTCGAATTCTGCTTCGAGTCCGCCGCCTCCTGGGCCGAGCAAATACCAACTCGAAGTATTATTGGACTTTATTTCAAGCAATGATCCTAAGCTTACCTGTTGAGTGGGAGGTTGAATGAAAGATTGTGCCCTCAATAGATTGAAGGCTTGTAATGCGTCTCCCAGTTCTTTGACGATTTGCGCTTGGCCACTAGCAAGGTAACTCGCTTCGAGGCTTCGTGTATCGTATTTCCCATCCGAATAAGCATCTTCATCTGTGGCAGCCTCGTATGTTTCTTGCTGCGCCTCTATTGCCACCGCAATTTCTTCATTCAGCGCATTTATTACTTGATCGATGACTTTGAGTTTATCCATTTGGGAAAGAGGGGAGGGCCTTAAACCGTGCAGGGTTCACAGGGTTTTGAATTCATAACTTGGACTGATTCCAGGGAAACATTGAGTGCATCCTTAAACCATTCACGAGCTTCCAAGTCTCCATGCGTGAGAACGATACTTCTAGGTTCTTTTCCTTTTGCAAATGATAGAAGTTCGTCACGACTTGCGTGACCGCTTAAATCAAATCTTCGAAGACGAGCTCGCAATGGAAGCTTGAGGTCCAAGCTTTCGAAATGAAACTTCTCGCCTGGCGAAGTGCTAAGTAGTTTTCCTCCTGGTGTGTCAGGGTCACAATATCCGACAAAACAAATAGTATTTTCGTTATACGGCAGCAGTGATGCTGCGACTTTCCACGAAGGTGTGTTTTCGACCAGCATGCCACTACTACAAACAAAGATTCCTGGCATGGGAACGCGTTTTCCAGGGCGAAGGTTTTTTACCGGTTTAACACGAAGCTCCCGGATTACTTTTGTAGAAAAATTACAGAGTTCGGTTCGTTTGGCTATTTTATCAATAAAGTCGGCCAGCTCCATACCCAAGCCTGAGGAGAAAACGGGGTTAATTGGAATATCTCCTCTTAACCGTGCTTGATATAAAAGATTGAGAATCTCCTGCATCCTCCCCAAAGCAAAAACAGGAATAAGAACCGAACCACCACCTTTGATCGTATTGTTTACCACTTCCAAAAGCTTCTTCACCTCTTCGTTCCGATTGTAAATCGGGTCGGACGGTTTGGCTCCATGAGTTGTTTCCATCACCAGCGTATCAACTTTACCTGGCGGGAATTTTGCGCCAGGCAATGTGCTTTGCTGCGTGAACAGAACATCTCCCGTAAAAAATATCTTTCGATTATTGTAAACTAATTCAATACCAGCGGCGCCAACAACATGCCCAGCTGCATGGAGAGTAACTGAGAGTTGTTCACCTTCTTTTTCAAGCACCTTGGCTTTTCCATACATGATTGGGTAAACATGATTCGCTAATCGATCTAGGTCATCTCGGTCGTAGAGAGGATACTCAGGGATATAGTTTTCCTCGCGTTGGCGTCGCATGACGTTGACTGAATTTCGAAGCATTCTTTGGTAGAGCATCTGACTGGGAATGCTCATAATGATTTCAATGTTCGGAACGTGTTTAACCAACAAGGGGAGCGCACCCAAGTGATCTAAATGACAATGGGTTAAAATTCCCAGATCGATCTCCTGGTCTTTGAGTAGATCCAGGTTCGGGATAGCCGTACGACCAACATTCTTGGGGTTAATTCCGCAATCAATGACTAACTTAAAAGGCCCAATTTCTATAAGGGTGCAATTTGCCCCCATTCCCGCAAAGGGGTTCAAGTCGGTGTATCTCATGAATATTGTATAGAATTAGATCGTTTGTGTTTTTGATTTAGGAGGTGGGGATCTGTCCTGAATTGAGAATTAAAAATTTGGTTTTGGCGAGAGCTCTTTGCAATCATTCTCATTCTCGTGTCATCGAACGAAGTTGGCTGCATTTCGGTATTGTTCTGAAAACAAAAACTCCCACACTGGCCATTAATGAGTAAATTAGCGCTCCTTTCAGTATTCGATAAAACAGGTTTGGTGGACTTCGCACGGGCACTAACTGAAAAACATGGATATACCATTTTATCAACAGGCGGGAGTGCCAGGACGCTTCGCGACGCCGATATTGAGGTGTCGGATGTCAGTGAATATACAGGATTCCCCGAAATGATGGAAGGTAGGGTGAAAACCCTGCATCCTAAAGTGCATGGTGGGCTTCTTTGTCGGCGAGACAAACCTCAACACTTGGCCGAAGCCGAGAAGAATGGAGTATCCATGATTGATTTGGTGGCGGTGAATCTTTACCCGTTTGAGCAGGTTACTGCCAATCCGAATTGCAGTTATGAAGATGCGATCGAGAACATAGATATTGGTGGTCCTTCCATGCTTAGGAGCTCGGCGAAAAATCACGCAAGCGTAACGGTGATTTGCGAACCAGCCGATTATGACCGTGTATTAAAATCAATAGAATCTGAAGACGAAGCTTCGCAACTTAATTTAAGAAAGGAACTTGCTCTCAAAGTCTATCAACGCACTTCGGAATACGACAAAGCTATCTCTGACTACCTGGCTAATCAACAATTGGAACCAGACATGGAATCCATCAGTGGTTATCCAAAAAACTGGGAACTGAAGTTGCCTAAAATATCCAATCTCAGGTATGGTGAAAACCCGCATCAGCAAGCGGCACTTTATGGCAGTTTCTTTGATGTCTACGATCAACTCCAGGGCAAGGAACTTAGCTATAATAACATATTGGATATAAGCGCCGCGACCTACCTTATCGGAGAGTTTGAGGAAGCAACTGTCGCGATTCTTAAACACACAAATCCTTGTGGAGTTGCTAGCGCCGATACTATTCTTGAAGCTTGGCACCGCGCTTTCGAGACCGACAAACAGGCCCCATTTGGAGGAATAATAATAGCCAATAGAACGATTGATGAAGAGCTGGCTTTGGTGATTAAAAAAATATTTTGTGAGGTGGTTATTGCCCCTCGATTTACTGATGAGGCCATGGCTGTTTTTACCAGTCGTAAGAACCTGCGTTTGATGGTAGCTAAAGATGGAGTAGGACCGGATGGCCTCAGAGAGATGCGATCGGTGGTTGGCGGAATTTTAATTCAAGACAAAGACATGAAAAAGGCTAATGCTGCCGAATACCGTGTCGTAACTGAGCGCCAACCAACCGAAGACGAGTGGGCTTCATTATTATTCGGATGGCGGATCGTGAAACATGTTAAATCGAACGCGATTATTTACGCTGGAAACAAACGAACTTTGGGCGTTGGAGCAGGCCAAATGGCCCGGGTAGATAGCTCGCAGGTAGCTGTATGGAAAGCCGGACAAGCGAACCTCAGCCTTGATGGATCTATTGTTGCATCGGATGCATTTTTCCCATTTCCCGACGGTTTGATTGCAGCAGCTGATGCTGGAGCGACTGCCGCAATTCAACCAGGTGGCTCCATTAAGGACCAAGAAGTAATTAAGGCTGCAAATGAACGCGGAATGGCCATGGTCTTTACTGGAGTTCGGCACTTTCGTCACTAATTGTAGTCTTATAAATCACTCACTTTAAAATCCCAGAACCCATTATTTCTTCACAAACTATGAAACAGTTTCTACATGTAACCGCAGGCCTGTTTATTTTAACAGGCTGTACGACTGTACCTGAGACAGGAAGATCATCTCTGAATTTTATTTCGGTCGGAAAAGAGTTACAATTAGGCATTTCCGAATTTGAGAAAATGAAAAGTCAGGCGCCTATTTCGTCAGATCCGGTTTTAACGGGTCGATTGGAACGAGTGGGAAATAGAATTGCTACCGCGGTTGGAGATGATCTGCCTAGCGCTGAATGGGAGTTTGTTTTATTTGATGCTCCTGATATGATTAATGCCTTTGCATTACCTGGAGGGAAAGTGGGCGTTTATACAGGCATATTGGATATAGCTACGACAGACGACGAATTGGCGACGGTAATTGGACATGAAATAGCTCACGTGACTGCAAGACATGGTTCCGAACGTATGTCTCAAGGTATGGTGGCTGCCGGATTGGGTGTATTGCTCAACGTCGCGTTGAGTGATGAAAAAAATAGAGATGCCTATACAGCAGCTTATGGAGCAGCTTCCGCCTACGCACTAGCCATTCCATTTTCACAGGGTCATGAGTTGGAAGCCGATGAAATTGGAGTTATTTATGCGGCTCGCGCTGGTTACAATCCAAAATCCGCCATAGAATTTTGGATGAAAATGAGCTTGGTAAAAGGAGGCAAAGAGCCATCTCCATTTTTCTCAACACACCCTTCGGACTTAAAGAGAATCGATAAACTAGAAGCAATGATGCCAAGAGTGAAACCCCTCTACGAACAAAACAAAGGTCGTTTCCAATGATCTTGGATTCGCTCACTGTTTTAAAAGATCTCATTCGATTTCCAAGCGTCTCAGCAGATCCGGCCTTCAATCAAGGCCTGGCAGATACGAGAGATTATTTGGAAAGCCAGTTGAAGGCCATTGGGTTTGATGTTGAGGTGGTTAACACATCTGGCCATCCCATTATTTTGGCAGAACATTTGGTCTACCCAGATGCACCAGAGGTTGTTATTTATGGTCATTATGACGTGCAACCACCTGATCCAATTGATTTATGGAAATCTGCACCCTTTGAACCAGAGATCCGTGGAGATAGGATTTACGGAAGGGGCGCTGCCGACAACAAGGGTCCAGTTTCCGTTTACTTGGGTGCGATATCTGAGCTTTTAAATGAGCAGCCGGATCTTCGATTGAATATAGTCATCATTCTTGAAGGCGAAGAAGAGGTTGGCAGTCCCGGATTTATACCTGCCCTTAAGCCCTATGCAGAGCGCGTTACTGGTGACTTTGTTTTTGCATGCGACACTGGCAGTTTAACACCTGACCAGTTGACTGTTACTACCGGCCTGCGAGGAATAGCCTGCGTAGAATTTAGGCTCGAAGGTGCCTCCCAGGATTTGCATTCAGGTATTTATGGTGGGGCGATTTTGAATCCCCTTCACGCATTGACCGATTTGTGTCACTCGCTTCACAACGCTGATGGAACCATCAATATACCAGGTTTCTACGATTCCATTGAAGGTATTGAGCAGTGGGAGCGGGATGAACTTACGAGGGCTAGCCAAAATCTTGACGAGTTGAAATCATTTTTAGGTGTGAATGAGTTCTCCCCGCCACCAGGACTCAATGCCGCAGAAGCTCCTCGTCTGGCCCCTACCTTGGAATTTAATGGCATAGGTGGAGGTTACCAGGGCAAAGGTTCCAAAACGGTTATTCCAAGCAAGGCGTTCGCTAAGATCAGTTGTCGTTTGGTGGCAAATCAAGACCCTGATCGTATTCAAGCGTTATTAATGGAAACCATAGAGGATCGTTGTCCAAAGCAAATGCGTTTAAGTTTTGAAGTTGAACACATCGGAAGACCCTACCTCGTTGTTCCTCCGGGGAAACCTAATACTCCTTCAGGCATGAATCCAGTTCTAGCCAATGCATTTGAATCCAATGAAAAACATGCGGCGGCTATATTTGGGAAGAAGCCCATTTACCTGCGGGAGGGCGGAAGCATCCCCATAATAGCTGATATAAAACAAGTCTTTGGCATGGATACATTCATGGTAGGGTTGTATTTACCAGAAGATGGTATGCACGCTCCGAATGAAAGTTTCAGTCTAACCATGATGTCTAAGGGGCAAACGCTGATTAAGAACATTCTCGCCGACCTTTCTAATTAGATAAAAAAAGAGCCCGCTTCAATGAAGCAGGCTCTTAAAGAAATAGAATTAATCGGTTAAGGAATAAGAATGATGTTTGCGCGACGGTCCAGTTGACGCCCAGCGTCGTCGGCACCTTCTATCGCGTCCAAATCTCCCTTGGAAAGTATTTCGATTTTAGAAGGACCCACTCCAAGTTGAACGAGGTAGCTTTTAACCGAATTTGCCCGGCGATCACCGAGTGCCAAATTATAGTCAGTCGTTCCTTTCCAATCACAATGGCCTTCTACCACAATTTGTTGTGAAGTGTTTCTTAATAGGAACTTGGCTGTTTCATTGAGCTTTGAACGCTCAGATTCGCGAATGTAGGAACGATCGTAATCGAAATATACCACTTCATAAGAATCGGCGTTTGAGAGATTTCCAATTGAAGTATCTCGTCCTTCAAGGTTCTCACCGTTTTCAAACCCGAAGCCCGAAACATTTCCAGTATTAGTAGTTCCACCGCCTTGGTTACCGGTATCTCCGTCTCCGGGTCCAGTGCCTAAGCCCATGCGGGTCATTTCAGGAGTAGGGCGGATACCGCTTTGGCAACCTATAAAAGATAGGGTGATAGCAAATAGACAAATTAGATATGTGGCTTTTTTCATCATCGAAGCGATGGGTGTTACAATTGTTAGCGTTTTAACTCAAAAGAGATCAGAAAATTTAAACTATTAAGAGTAGACTTTTCGGATGGGGTTGCGCAACTAAGATTTCTATTTTTTTAGTAAAGTATGGTCTTTCTTGTAGATAACGGCTCCGTTCGAGCAGATGCCTATATAAATTTGTGCCGAATAGCGGATGCTGTTTCTCGGGTTATCGGAGAAAATGTCTCCCCCGCACCCCTCTTGCACGGCAATAAAATACCTGCAGAACAACTAAATGGTCAGGCAGTAAAGGTTTTAGAGGAACAAATGGTTGAAGCGATCGAGGAGGGGACCAATTCTTTTACAATACTGCCGCTATTTTTCGGACAATCCGGGGCTCTTATGGATTATCTTCCGCGTCGAATTGGAAAGCTTGCTAAAAAACATCCAGTACTCAGAACCAAAATATTAGGTTCATTGTATCAAAGTAAATCAAATGGCGGCGATATCTTAGTAAGAATTCTTCAGGACCTAGTGCGCCAAACAATAAAAGTTCACGGATTTAAGAGTAGTAATATTGTTCTTGTTGACCACGGAAGTCCTAAGAAGGTCGTTACTAACGTGAGAAACGAACTAGCTGAGTTCCTACGGGAGCAAATGAGCTGTAAGATTGATGTTTCTCCAGCTTCCATGGAATGTCGAATTGGCCCAGATTATGATTTTAATGAACCTCTATTGGAAAGTATCTTAAGGAAGGCGCCATTTAATTCGGGCTCCGTGATCATCGCCCAATTATTTATATCTCCCGGACGGCATGCGGGACCAGAAGGTGACATAGCTAGCATTTGTAGGACAGCAGAAAATGAAAACCAGGATCTCAAAACCTACCGAACTGAGTTGGTAGGTACTCACCCTCTATTAATAGACCTACTGGTTCGAAGGTGGGAAGAGGGTAAAAAGTTTCCACTTAAATAAGTGAAATCTGCACCTTTTGTTTGCCACCTAGGAGCAAACTCTCGACTCCGTCGACCGCGGACGAGTCACAGCGAGGCATCAAGGCAAACAAACGCTTTGCACTTCGGGGCTTGATAAATCGCAAGAATTACCAACGAAGCGAACTTCGAGGAATGGACCCGGTTGCGATTCAAAGCCTAATCGAAAAGGGGAGTTTTTTTCCACTATCCCCATATCTATAGCATACCTGGTTAGCCCCACAGCATTATGCAAATCAAGCTTACGCATTAAATTTGTGCGGTGATTTTCAGCAGTTTTAATACTGATATTAAGCTTTCAGAGATTAACCGAGTGCTCAGCCCTTCAGCAACTAGTTGAAGTATTTCACGCTCCCTTCCCGTTAATAGCTCTGAAGACCTTGATGATTTCGATTTTTTAATCGCGATATTGAGAATTTTGGTGTTGTCATCGCCGAAACAAGTAGCTCCGTCGGCGACTTCCTGAATTGCATCCTTTAAGATATCCAGAGTTGCAGATTTTTCCACAAATCCATGAGCACTTGATAACATGCAGCTTTTAAGCAAATTTTCGTTTTTGTAACCACTGAATTTGAAGCTCGCCGGAACTGAACCCTTTAATGATGGATTGAGAGTCAAACTTGCTGCTTACAATGAAGCCCTTTCTCAACTTGTAAGAGATAAGTACCGTAATGCGGAACATACGATTAGCCGGTTTGAAATCGACCGGGTTGATATTGGGAACGGAGAACCGAGGCAGAGTTCTAGTGTAAGGACTTCTGGTTCCGAGACGCACTCTTATCGGCAAGTCGATGACTATAAACGTTTGATCAATGAACTTGAAGATAAATTAAGGGATCCGACTGTTTATTCAGAATCACTCGAAATAGTGGTGGAACTTCAATCGAAGGAATTACTTAAAGGATGTTATCTAGTTCTGGTTGCACGTATAGATTCTCCTGGAACGGAACCAGACGCGCGGCCATTGATTCAAGTGGTTGGGCAGCTTAAACCGGATAAGGTTCGCAAAGTTAGAGGAGTTTTTAGAAACCTGCCGCAGGCATTCAGTCTGTTAGGAATTGATATGCATCTTTACAGTCAAGGCGAAGAAATTCCTCACAACGGTTCGGCGGAACTCAAAATGATAAGTGAAGAAGAAGCGTTTAAGTATTCATTAGGAAGATACAAAGATTCTAAAGGTCATTCGGAGCCTGCGCTCTTCCGTTCTCTTCCCTTAGATTCGATTACTTCATTGCTCTCAGAAAAAGAATTTGAATCACTGCAAGCTGATATGGTTATCCATCTGGATGGATCAACCACCGTAGAATATATCAATACCAAGGATAAGCCGTTAGCTGATAAATGGGTTGGCGTTCTTGAGACGGTGAGGTTTATTCCAGCAATGGAAAACGGGCAACCTACTGAAACGAAAGTTTCTCTTCAACTTTCGAGTTTGATTGATTAATCTTAACTGTAGGTAAATGGGTCCATCGGTTGTTGGGGAGCTGATTAATTGAGGTGCTTCATCGTTGTTGTCGGGATCTTCTCGACACATCCGTTATAGCAAAATCTAATCTGCAGTTCGTTTGGTTATCCCCCATGGTGAACTCCTATCTGAAATATGGTCTGCATACCCTGACAATCCTTATAATCGGGGTCGTTGTTTATCTAAGTATTGCTAGCGGAGGTGAAGGACAAACGGGATTTCCATCGAAACCCATTCAGGTTATCGTTCCTTATGATCCAGGCGGCGGAACCGATACGTTTGCGCGTATCATCCAAAAAGGGATCAAAGATAATAATCTTATGCCTCAGCCTTTGGTGGTGGTGAACAAGCCTGGCGGAGGGACGACCATAGGAAGCGGGTATGTAAAAGAAGCACGTAATGACGGATACACGATGCTATGTCTCCATGAAGCCATCATCACATCTTTCGTTACCGGACAATCTCCTCATGGTCCCGACGCTTTTGAGCCTGTGGGAGCGACAGGTGAGGAGTTTCAAGTGATTGTGGTGGCAGAAGATTCGCCCTACCAAACGTTTGATGCATTTATGGCGGACGTCAAAGCGCAACCTGGAACGATGAAGCTTGGAGTGACGATGAGCATGCCGACTCATTTTAATGGGTTCATGCTTGAGGACGCCGATCCAGGAGCGGTATTTCGCTTTGTGTCCTCGGGTGGAGGTGCAGCCCGGCTTTCCGCGGTTATGGGTGGGCATATCGACGCGTCTTTCTTTTCCGTGTCTGAGTATATTCGCTTCAAGGAAAATGGTTTAAGGCCGCTTGCCACGTTTGGAACGCACAGGGATCCTGGAATTCCTGAAGTTCCCACGGTAATGGAACTGGGAATCAATGTCAGTAATAGCAATCTGCAATACTGGTGGTTTCCCAAAGGTACTGATCCCGAAATTATATCCTACTTCTCCGGGATCCTGGAAAAGGCGATGGAAACCGAGTATGTTCGTGGCCGTCTGGCGGAGCTCAGTATCCTTCCCAATGTAATCGTGGGAGAGGAGTTGAACGACCGTATTCAAGCTCGGATGGAGAAATTTTTTGAAATGACGATTATTGAGCGTGTTAGTCTGCCGAATGTAGTAGCCTGGACCCTCGGCGCCATGCTGGTCTTTGGCTTGGGAGTAATTCGAAATTACCTTCGCCCTCAAGAGGTTGAAGCAAACGTGAATGGAGATATAAATTCTCGATTCGATCTGGTTTGGAAGTCACTCGTGCTGGTATTTCTATACGTGCTTGGAATGGCAATGGGTTGGATTTCATTCATCCTCGCGACTGCACTCTTTGTTGCAGTCACCGGTTTGGTCCTGGTCGGTTTGAATAGAGGAAAGCTACTAGTTGTATTCGAATTATCCCTGTTGATGTCCTTTGGCGTCCATCTAATCTTTACGCAGTTATTTATGGTTTCATTACCGTGATAAATTATGGCCGGACTGGAATCAGCGTTTAACTACATCTTTAGTGTTCAGGGTATTCTGTTGATGATGTGTGGAACCATCTTGGGAATCACCGTTGGGGCCATTCCCGGATTGACTGGTGCCATGTTGATTGCCCTCACTTTGCCGCTGACTTTCAGCATGGATCCCGTTGCAGCGTTCATCCTGCTTATCAGCATGTACGTCGGAGCTGTAAGCGGAGGATTGATCACTGCTACCTTGCTACGTATGCCGGGGACTCCCGCCTCCATCATGACAACCCTGGACGGTTATCCAATGGCCAAGGCTGGTAAGCCTGGGCGGGCGCTTGGGTTGGGTATCACAGCTTCATTTGTAGGTGGCCTCATTTCTTGGATGTTCCTCATAACGCTTTCCGCACCGATTGCTCGATATTCAACAAAACTGGGTCCCTTTGACTTTTTCTCTCTGGTTTTGTTGGCGCTTGTGCTCATTGCTTCGGTTGGCGGAAAATCGATGAGTCGTTCTTTTTTTTCTGCCGCATGCGGAGTGTTTGCTTCCCTTCCAGGAGTGGATCAAGCAACGGGTGCATTGCGATTAACCTTTGGATTTGTAGAATTAAATGGGGGCCTAAAATTACTGCCTGTTCTTATCGGCATGTTCGCAATCAGTCAGATCATTTCGGATATCAGTAGGATCAACGAGAAGATCGAAGTGATTCCGGTGAATAAGCGGCGGGACATGCTTTTTAAACTGAAGGATTGGAAGGATCAAACTCTGAATATGCTGCGATCTTCTGTCATTGGCACCTGGATAGGTATTCTTCCTGGGATTGGAGCCAATATCGGATCGGTGACCGCTTATAGTGCGGCTAAGTCGTTTGCGAATCCTGAAGAAAAAGCAAAATTTGGCAAAGGTTCTGAAACTGCGGTGGTGGCTGCAGAATCCGCTAACAATGCTACTATCGGTGGAGCTTTAATCCCTCTGATTTCGTTGGGGATTCCGGGAAGTGTGATCGATGCTATTTTATTGGGGGCACTACTCGTGCACGGATTGCAACCCGGTCCGCTTCTGTTTCAACAGAACCCCACGATGGTCTACACGATTATGGGTACGATGTTTGTCGCGAATGTCTTCATGTTTTTCTTCATGATATTCGCGGTTAAGTACCTGGCCCGACTAGCCATGGTTCCTCGTGGGTTGCTGATGCCGGTTATTCTGGTTTTCTGTATTATAGGTTCCTATGCACTGGCCACTCGCATGTTTGATGTCTGGACCATGTTGCTGTTCGGTCTAATCGGATTCGCGTTCGAGCGGCTGAAGATTCCACTGGCACCTTTTGTCATTGGATTTGTTCTCGCCCCTGTTGCAGAAGAAAATTTGCTGACCGGCCTGATGGCCTCCAATGGAAGTTATCTTCCTTTGGTCACACGGCCTATCTCTTTACTCTTTGTAAGTATCTCGGTACTCCTTCTTGTGATTCCGATTTATCGACGGTTTAAGTCAGCCTCTACGTCCTGACTGTATTTAATGGAGGATGACTTTGAGGAAATTTCTTTCGGGCCTTTTCTGCGAAATAAATATTTATGGTCACCGGTTAGAAATTGGAACGTGTCGTTTCTTTTGATCCCAGTTGTTTTGTTGTTTCGGCGGCGGCTAAAAAGAAATCCATGTATGACAAAATCATCTCATTTAGCTGTCCACTTATATTGCCCTGGTATCCGTGGTTCTGGTTTCGCAATGATGAGACGCTTATTCGGAAATTTGGAAGCAGATTTATCTGGTTTAATACGAAGAGTATCAGCGCGAGGATTGTTTTGGTCTTTAAGTCACTGATCTGGCCTTTGATTGCTCTAATTGGCCTCATCCTGGATTGGGCTTACAATGCAGGAGAGGTGAAACGCGTTTTCAAGGTGGGTATACTCTCGCAGCTTTTCACGCGAATGTGGTTTCTAATATGGCGAGGTTATGATGCAGTACCGTTTTGCAGCTTCTACTTATACGAGTATGGGACATACTACTTTTAATCAGGATTCGTCCTTGCACGTCTTTTGTTCGTGTTTGTAATCATTTACATCAGTATTCTCCTCTAAACCTCTTTCTTCGAATCTCTCCGTTTCTATTCCGCTTACCCACCTTATGAAAACCTTAATTCTTGTGCTAACTTTTTGGATCGTTGCGGTAATGGCAGCCGCTAAATATCGTCCTAACATTCTCTTCATTTTCACAGACGATCAGTCTACAAGAACGGTTAGTGCCTACCCTGATGCGTATCACTGGACGGATACTCCAAATATAGATCGTCTCGCCGGAGAAGGAGTTCTTTTCAAAAATGCTTATATCGGATCGTGGTGCATGCCATCTCGAGCAACCTTTCTTACCGGCTTACATCAACATGCTATTGAATCCATGCGTATGGAAGGGGAGTACCCGGGATGCGAGTACGACCCTGAACTATGTCAATTCTGGCCCAAATCCTTTCGTGAGCAAGGTTACTATTCGGCGCAAATTGGTAAATGGCATACTGGAACGGACACGGGTTTTGGCCGGGACTGGGATTACCAAGTGGTTTGGAATCGACCCCGTTACCCTGCGAATGCTCCCAACTACTATTATGATCAACTGATAGAAATTAACGGACAGCCGCCCGTTAAGATGGAGGGATACTCGACCGACAACTACACGGATTGGGCGGTTGAATTTATTGAAGGGAAAACACGTGACGAAACTAAACCTTGGTTCCTGTGGTTGTGTTATGGCGCGGTTCATGGACCATTTACGCCAGCTGACCGTCATCTAGATGATTATGCCAAGGCCGATACACCTGATATTAAAGATATTTATCCGCCCAGACCCGGGAAACCGGCTTACGCCAACAAGTGGGAATTGTGGGAAGAAGGTCCAGACGGAATACCGGTTGAAAAGAAGCGCGTTGGACCTACGCCAGTGGGGATGGTGGACACTCCCGGTAAACCTTTAAAAGATTGGATTCGGCAATATCAGCAAGGCGTTCTCGCTATTGACGAAGGAGTTGCCCGACTTTTGCAGAGCTTGAAGGATTCGGGACAGGATGAGAATACGATTGTGGTCTTCACCTCTGACCAGGGATTCGCCTGGGGTCAGCATGGCTACAAGGGCAAAATGGCTCCTTACCGGGCGTCGATCGCTGCTCCTTTAATTGTCCGGCTTCCTCCCAACTTGGCCGATTCCAATCGTAGTCGCGGAACGGTGGTTGATACCCAAGTAGGTGGTGTAGATTTACCGGTTACTTTGTTCTCATTGGCCGGTTTGAAGATGCCCTGGAAAATGCACGGGTTTGATTTGACCCCTCTTTTGCTGGATCCTGAAGCCAAATGGAAACATCCGGCGGTAATGATTCATACCGCTCGTCAGTTTGGATCGAATACACACCGTATTCCTGGAAATGACGCGCCTGAAATACTCTTCCATCCACCCAATGTGGGAGTGCCCTGGTATGTCATGCTTAGTGAGGGCCGTTACAAATACGTACGAACCCTGGTTGAAGGTGAAACTGAGGAGCTCTATGATGTCATTAGCGATCCAGAGGAATTGAAAAACCTGGCCTTCGATAGCAACTATAAGCAGGTGCTTCTCCAATATCGAAAGGCTATGATCAAAGAACTCAAGCGGACGGATGTGCAATTCGTTGACGATATGCCGGGGGTCGCCAAGCACTAGGTATTTATGTCTCGCCCCAACATTCTATTCTACTGCACGGATCAACAGCGCTTCGACACCATCGGTGCCCTAGGGAATCCCTATGTTAAAACTGCTCGTATCGATCAATTGGTAGGTGAAGGTATCGCCTTTACCCACGCCTATTGCCAGAGTCCCATTTGTACACCCAGTCGATCCAGTTTCATGACGGGGCTATACCCGAGTCGTGTTCACAATACTCGCAACGGAAACGACACCTGGCCCTCCGATGCCCCGCCTCTGATTTCGAAACTATTAGCTGATTCAGGTTATGTCTGTGGCAATGTTGGCAAATTTCACCTCACCAGCTCTGGCTTGCGAACCGAGCCAAGGCTCGATGATGGATACAGTTTTTGGAAATTCAGTCATGCGCCTCGCGACGACTGGGAAGAAGGGCACGATTATGCAGATTGGGTAAAAGAAAAAGGAGGAGACCTTGATGCGCTTCGAGAGAGTCCCGAAAACGTTCCACCGGAATTTCATCAAACGACCTGGGCTACGGACCGCTCCATTGAGTTTATGGATCAGAATAAAGATCAGCCCTGGTTTCTTACCGTTAATATATACGATCCTCACCCGCCCTTTGTTCCACCTAAAGTCTACGCCGATCAATTTGATCCCGACGACATGCCAGGTGCACACCATGAAGAATCGGACCGTGATACGCATGCCTATTTAAGCGAAGTCGATTTTCAAAAAGCGTCGAAGGTGTATCGAAGTCCAGAGGAGTTTGATGGTAAAAAAGAGCAAGCGCTCTACTATGCTATGATCGCACAAATCGACGATCAATTTGCCCGTTTATTACAGGCTCTTGAAGAGAGCGGACAGAAGGACAATACACTGATCATATTCACAAGCGATCACGGAGAAGCACTGGGTGATCATGGACTCATCCTAAAGGGATGTCGCTTCTACGAAGGCTTAGTTCGAGTGCCGCTTATTTTTAGTTGGCCAGGTGTTATCAAGGAAAACATTCAAGCCAATGGGTTGGTTGAGTTACTCGACTTGTCCGCAACTATTCTTGATTTCGCTGGATTGGAAATTCCGGAGTATTTTCAAGGGAATTCTCTTCGTTCCATACTTGAAGGCAGAGAGAGCGGAGAGCATATTCGCGATTCTGTGCGCTGTGAGTATTTTGATGCTATTTCCGCCCATTTCTGTGGCGGAAACGGAACTTGGGCTACCATGTACCGGAGAGATCAATACAAGCTGTCCGTTTATCACGGGCTTAATGTCGGTGAGCTTTACGATCTGGAGGCCGATCCTCGGGAGCACCGCAACCTGTGGGATAGCCCGGAGCATGAGATCCTGAAACACAAACTGATCTTCGAAAGCTTTGATCAACATGTGTTGCTTACTACCGATGTGGGGTCGCGGCGGATAGCGCCGATGTGAGTTTGTTGATTTCAAGTGCGCGCTTTCCGTTATGAAAGACAAATGAATAGCGAACAAGGTTGCTTTTGTGGCAAAATGGAGCCATGACACGTTCCCTTACCCACGATCAATTAATGCCGCCAAAATTCCTTTTCACATCTGCTGTTGTTTCCCCATGAAAATATTTCTCATATCATTCTCTTTTTTCTCCTCACTATTTTTCGGATGTTCCAAATATGAGGAAATTCAGTGGACGGTCAAACAACTGGCGGTAGATGCTAATGAAGGCATCGCAGTTGCCGATTTTAATGGAGATGGTTTGCCCGATGTTTCGGCAGGAAGAAACTGGTATCCGGCTCCTGACTACATCAGCCATCCAGTTCGAGGATTTGATGACTGGAATGGCTACGTGGAGTCCAATGGAGATTTTGCTTATGATGTAAACAAAGACGGTCATATAGATATTGTTGCAGGTTCGTTTTTACCTACGCAGGTATACTGGTATGAAAATCCCGGACCTGAACGTCTTGCTTTAGGGCATCTTTTTGGAAAGCGCTTTCTTACCGACACCGGGCTCAGTAATAATGAGGCATCAATGATGCATGATATAAATGGGGATGGCATTGCCGAATGGATAACTAACAGTTGGAAAACTGATAATGTAATGGCTGTGTGGTCCTTTGCATCGGAAGAACGGGATGTTCAGGTACAAAAAGGAAAAAAAGTGGTAACTGAAAAACAATGGGTTCCCAGTTTGAAGAAACATGTTATTGGAGAATCTGCTAATGGACATGGTATGGCGTTTGGAGACATCAATGGAGATGGTCGCGAGGATATCATGGTCGGCTTGGGTTGGTATGAGCGCCCCGAAGGAGGTCCTATGAGTCAATTGTGGATCTGGCATCCCCACGGAGGTGAGAACTGGCATGCCTCAGTGCCCAGTCTTATTCGCGATATGAACGAGGATGGTATCAACGATGTCATCTGGGGAAAAGGTCATTCCTATGGTC
>Ga0115002_10002507_pt1 | contig 23911 bp, 20 predicted proteins | sample ArcticOcean_MG_C_8_FD_89576 | JGI IMG/M metagenome (GOLD analysis project Ga0115002, IMG submission 89576) | Marine microbial communities from western Arctic Ocean - ArcticOcean_MG_CB11_86 | ecosystem: Environmental > Aquatic > Marine > Oceanic | place: Arctic Ocean: Canada Basin | collected... | reverse complement strand
TTGGAAAGTAAAATAAAAAACAAGGAATACGAAATGCCTATAACGGGAACTAGTAAATATGTTACGGCCAACGGGTTGCAGTTACACTATCTAGAATGGGGTAAACAAGATTCTCCAATCGTTATCCTTCTCCACGGTTTGAGAGGTCACGCACATTCCTGGGATGAAGTATCTGCTGCACTACAAGAAAAATACCACGTTTTTGCAATTGACCAACGGGGACGTGGGTTGAGTGAATGGGATCCCAACAGTAACTATTCAACTGAAGCGTATGCTGAAGACCTTGTGCAATTCACTAAAGCGCTATCTATAGACCGTTTTACCCTTATTGGGCATTCCATGGGTGGTAGAAACGCCCTAATGTACGCTTCTCAACATTCAGATAAATTAAGTAAATTAGGTATTATAGATATTGGCCCTAAATTAGATTCAATTGGTAGCAAAAGAATTGGCGACGAAATGGCTACCGGTCCAACAAGTTTTATTGACATTCAAGAAGTCGTAGACCATTTAAAAACAAATTCTAAATATGCAACAGTTGAAACTTTAACTAGGCGAGCTATTTACGCTACTAAACAAGATGAAACCGGGCATTTTATTTGGAGTTATGACCCCGCCATAAGATCGCAAAGGAAAACTGGAGCCACAGAATCAGCTGCAAATCCTCCGGATTTATGGCCATTAGTCAGCAATATATCTTGCCCAACATTAGTTTTCAGAGGTGTGCAATCTGATATACTTACGGAAGAAGTTGCTACAAAAATGACACAAATTATACCTGATTGTAATACAGTCGCAATAAATAATGCTACCCATACAGTATTTGAGGATAATCCTTGTGATTTTATAACTGAACTGAAAGGTTTCCTCAGTTAACTTTCATATTAAAAATAATTCAGGTATTATGTTTCCTAAGTTGTAATATAAGAGGCTAATAACATGAAAACGTGCTTTTTTCATCTAATGCCATATCAAGGGTTGCCAGATGACTTTACGGACCATCATAAAAGTGCTTGGGTCGATTTACCAAATGAAAATTTTAACCCAGAGTTGGCCAACGGTTATTATGCAGATTTCATAGAAGAACTCGAATATGCAGACTCAGTTGGATTTGATGGTATTTGCGTTAATGAACATCATAGTAATGCATATGGAATGATGCCTTCTCCCAACCTTTTAGCTTCGATATTATCTAGATCGACTTCTAAATCAGCTTTGATAGTATTAGGTAACAGCATAGCTTTATACCAACCGCCATTACGTGTTGCGGAAGAAATGGCTATGCTCGATGTTTTAAGCGGAGGTCGGTTGGTTTCTGGATTTCCTGTAGGAACATCCATGGATACTGCCTTCTCATATGGAGTCGTCCCACTTGAGCTCAGAGAACGGCATAATGAAGCTCATGACTTAATCATTAAAAGCTGGACAGAGCGAAAACCATTTTCCTTCAACGGAAAATATAACCAGATAAGGTATGTAAATGTTTGGCCCCGGCCTATGCAACAACCCCATCCACCTGTATGGATTCCCGGGAGTGGTACCTTAGAAACATGGGATTGGGTGTTAGATCGAGATTATGTTTACTGCTATCTCAGTTACTACGGATATATGCGTGCACAAAAAATTGTTGATGGGTTTTGGAAGCGAGCTTCAGAAAAAGGCCTTGACGATAACCCGCACAGATTGGGCTTCTTGCAACTCGTATGTGTGTCCGAAACAGATGAGTCAGCTAAAGAAGAGTATGAAGAACATGTTAAATATTTTTATGAAAAAATGTTGCGTATACATACCCCGTATGCAGAAGCACCTGGATATAGACCATTAAGCTCTATCAAAGAATCATTAAGACCTCAAATGGCAACCGAAGCTGCTAAAGTGGCTAAAGACATGGAATGGGAAGATTATATTGAACTCGGATATATAATTGCCGGCAGTGCAGAAACTGTAACTACTAAATTAAAAGATGCTGTAGAAATGTTACGTATAGGCCACTTAATGACTCTGCTTCAGATAGGATCTATGCCGAAAGATCTTACAATGAAAAATACAAAACTATTTGCGGAAAAAGTATTACCTGAAATAAATAAACTATGGCCAGGGTATGAAGACAAATGGTGGCCGCAAAACGTGCAAAATACTTCTGAGTTCATAGCCGCAGACGATTAACACCTAGTATTAGGCTGTATTTACCAGCCTAATACTACAGATTCTTTTCTAGGATCAGCCCCACCTAAATAAACGCCATTAGATTCATTTATCATCAAAGGGGTAAATCCATTGCGAACACCCCACGGTCCTATAGCCTCTGCTATATGACCTTTAGCTTTTAACTCATCTAACACATCATCAGAAATTCGTCCTTCCAAATCTAAGCGATTAGGAAATTCTTTGTGAGGCCATGGAGATCTAGGAAAACTGTAGCCAGTATATCTCGGAGCTTCTACTGCCTCTTGAACGTCTAATCCAAAATCAACAATATTAGTAAATACTTGTAAATTACTCTGAGGTTGACTGTCTCCTCCAGGAGTTCCGAGTGTCATATAAGGTTTGTTATCTTTTAATATTATGAACGTACATGGTGTAGTTCTAGGTCTTTTATGACCCTCAATGCAATTCGGATTTTCAGGGTCTAACCAAAAGTAACAACCTCTACAATTAATTAAGATCCCAGTGTCACCTAAAATCATACCCTGTGCTAATGCTGAAAAGCTGCTAGGAGTAGCTGAAACCATATTACCTTTAGAATCAATTGTAGCTAAATAAGTGGTTCCATCTTCAGAGAACACTGGCTGAGTATCCGAATTATTAAAAGCGCTATTGTCTGTATAATTATCAATAACAGGCAATAAGTTAATCGGGTCTCCGGGCGGATAACTTGCACATGCCACACTGGCGTGAATCAATTTTCTCCTAAGTGCACAATATTCCTCCGACAACAGCTCTTTAACAGGAACATTTACAAAATAAGGGTCTCCTACATATTTTTCTCTATCTGCAAAAGCTAATTTTAACGCTTCCACTTGGACATGTATTGCTTCCGCGCTATTATGCCCCATTTTACCTAAATCAAATCCTTCTAATATTTTAAGAGCTTGTAAAAGGGTTATCCCTTGAGTCCACGTTTGGTTAGTGTATATCGTGTATCCTCTATATTGCACGGATATTGGATCCTCTTCTGGAGATTCATATTCTGAAAAATCCTCATATGTATAAGGTGCTCCTAATGCTACTAAAGCATCTACCATTCTTTTGGCAACATCACCTTTATAATAAACATCTCTTGCCGCATCGATAGCTTCTTCTCTAGATGCTTTATTATCCAACTTATTTCTCTCTTCTTGTTCCATCAAAGACAGTGTTCTATACAAATCTTTCTGAATAAACAAGTCTCCAATTTCTGGGGGTTTCCCATCAGGTAGAAACACTTTTGCTGTTTCTGGGTATTTGTTAATGTTTTTCATACGTTCATCAGAGCTTATTGCTCTACTAAATAATTGATATGACGGAAAACCGTTTTGAGCAAAATTTAGCGCATCTGCAACTACTTCATGAAAAGACATAGTTCCGTATAGTTTTAACATTTTAAGCAAAGCAGATATCACTCCAGGAACTGTAGTACTTAAAACACCCGCAGGAATTTCACCAAAGTTTTCCATAAAATAATCAACTGTAGCCTTTTTAGGAGCCCAACCTTGCCCAACTATTGAACGAACTACTTTATTTTCAGCATCATAAAATAAAAAAGCCACTTCACCGCCCAACGTATAATGAGCCGTCGGTTCCAAAACTCCAGCTGTCAAAGCACTCGCCACTGCAGCATCTACCGCATTCCCACCTTTATTCATTATTCTCATACCAGTTTGTGCAGTCAATTGGGTACCAGCTCCAACCATTTGGTTCAATCCCCAAATGATCGGTCTATGAGAATAAGGTCCATACGTTCCTGGAACATTAACAGAATTGCTCATTTTTACCTCTTTAATAAAAAATTAAGACCGCCATCCTATGGCAGCCTTAATTCAAGAAAATTACCTTAAATAGTCTGTATTATATATTTAGTTGACTTGCTGTTCTGGCTGCAATATAAGCTTTGCAGGATCTTCAATTTTGGCTTCTATACAGTCACAGTAAGCAGAATATACTGATTTTTTTATTGCGCTCATCAACCAATCTTCAGCACTAGGATCAGTTTTATATTCATTTTGCACATCAACTAATCTACCCAATAAAGTCAGATAATGCGATTGAAGAGGAGTGTAACCCATACCATTTTCATCTATAACAACATCATTGCCTGATTTTATACTTGGGTTTGTGCTATCGGGAAATTCGTGATTCATATCATCTTGTATTATACTCATTTCAATCCTCCTACCTAATTATAACAAATACTAGCGAGCAAAAACAGAGTTAACAGCCATTTTTAGATTTCTTTTGCTTCACCTTCAACGGTACCATCTTCAGAATCGTCTTCAGCACCTGAAGATTCTGTTACATCACCTTCAGGTTGCTGGGCATATATATGCTCTCCCATTTTTTGAGCAGAAGTATTTAAGTCTGCAGTAGCTGTTTGCATACCTGCAATATCATTGGTAGATATAGCAGTTTTTAAAGACTCAATCTTAGATTCAATGTCTATTTTTATTTCTTCAGGTATGTTATCGGTATTATCTTGTAATAGTTTTTCAGTGCTATATACTAACGAATCTGCCTGGTTTTTAGTCTCTACTTCAGCTTTACGCACATTATCTTGTTCTTCATTAGTTTTAGCATCTTCCATCATGGTTTTAATTTCTTCATCAGACAGGCCTGAACTAGATTGAATGACGATTTTCTGCTCTTTACCTGTTCCCTGATCTTTAGCAGATACGCTCAATATACCATTAGCATCGATATCAAAAGTAACTTCAACTTGAGGTATCCCTCTGGCTGAAGGGATAATTCCATCTAACATAAATCTCCCTATAGATTTGTTATCAGAAGCCATCTGTCTCTCACCTTGCAAAACATGAATATCAACACTAGCTTGGTTATCAGCTGCAGTCGTAAAAGTTTCGGTTTTTTTGGTAGGAATTGTTGTATTTCTATCTATCAATGTAGTCATTACTGATCCTAATGTTTCCAGTCCTAACGTCAAAGGAGTAACATCTAATAAAACAATGTCGTCGACTTCACCTGCCAATACACCTGCTTGCACAGCGGCACCTAATGCAACTGCCTCATCTGGGTTCACGCTTCTATTAGGTTCTTTACCAAATATGTTTTTAACTTTTTCTTGTACTGAAGGCATCCTGGTCATTCCTCCTACCAAAATGACTTCATCTATTTTTTCTTTTGTTAAACCTGCGTCTTTTAATGCATTTAAGCAGGGTCCTTCAGTTCGCAGGATAAGGTCATTAGCCAATTGATCTAGTTTAGATCTACTGAAGTTTTTCACCAAATGCTGGGGACCATTAGAATCAGCTGTTATGAAAGGTAAATTTATCTCTGTTTCAACTGTACTAGAAAGTTCAATTTTGGCCCGTTCTGCTGCATCTCGCAATCTTTGTAAAGCCATACGATCTTTGGATAAATCAATTCCAGTTTCTTGCAGAAATTCTTGTCTCAGCCAATCTAATATAGCTTCATCAAAATCATCTCCCCCTAAGCTAGTATCTCCGTTAGTAGATTTAACTTCAAAAACACCGTCTCCCATTTGAAGAATAGTGATATCAAATGTTCCACCACCTAAATCAAATACTGCAATGGTAGCTTCTTCTTTTGTCTTATCTAATCCATATGCTAAAGATGATGCCGTAGGTTCATTTATAATTCTTAAAACTTCCAATCCTGCTATCGTTCCGGCATCTTTAGTGGCCTGGCGCTGAGTATCATTAAAATACGCCGGCACTGTAATGACAGCTTGAGTTATAGTTTCACCTAATTTAGCCTCTGCATCTTGCTTTATTTTTTGTAACACAAAGGAAGATATTTGTGGAGGTGCAAAGCTTTCATCGCCCATATTAACGTGAGCATCTCCGTTATCTGATTTTTTTAACGAGTACGGTAATCTACTTGCCAAGGCTTGCACTTCTTTATCGTCATATTTTCTACCAATTAATCTCTTAACAGAAAATACTGTATTTTCTGGGTTTGTGACTGCTTGCCGTTTAGCCACTTGCCCAACATATCGTTCATTAGACTTAACGTTAAACGCCACCACTGACGGTGTTGTTCTTCCACCTTCAGCATTTTCAACAATCACAGGTTCACCTGCATCAATAACGGCTGCAACTGAGTTTGTAGTACCTAAATCTATTCCTAATACTTTTGCCATAATTTAACCTCGATATACTCCTTTTTATTCTGAAATTGGTTTTGCCACAACTACTTGAGCGGCCTGAATGATTCTATCTTTAATTTTGTAACCATTTCGTAAAACTTTAACTACTGACCCAGATTCATATTCATTGGTCTCTTCAGTAGTCAAAGCTTCATGTTCTAGTGGGTTAAAAACCTTACCATAAGATTCGATTTTTATAACACCTTCTGATTCAAAAAACATAATTAATTTTTTTTGAATCAATTTGATTCCATTTAACCATTGTGCATTTGCATCATCATCAATTAATTGTTCTACAGCCATTTCCAACTCATCAGACACAGGCAACAACTTAGCTAGTAAACTCATATTTAAATATTGTATTTCAGTAATCCGTTGTTCATCCATTCTTTTTCTATAATTAATTAATTCAGCCTGAGCTCTTAACGTTAAATCTGATTGTTCTTTCAATGACTCGTTTAATCTCTCGATCGCATTTTTTAATTCATCGGTAGACATTGAATCTATTGCATCGTCATTACTCTCCGTAGGTTCATTCGTTTCATCATCTATGTTCAATTCTTCTTCCATACCCGTACATCCGTAAATTAATCTGTTTTATATTCCTATTGGTAAGTTAAAACTACTAAAGAGTTTTTCTAATTCTGAGGATAAGGTTTTTTTATTTCTATCACCCATTATTAATGTGTTTAATCGTTCTTTAAATGTTTCCAGATTTCCAATCATCAACAACACATATTCCACGCCTGCTAAATTCAACCCAACATTTTCTATTAAATATTTAATTAACATTAACTGCCTGATATCATCTCGAGAATATAATCTCAGCATGCCAATAGTTCGGTTAGGGTTAATTAAACCAAGCCGTTCATATTTTCTAAGAGTTTGAGGGTGCATTTCTAAAATCCGAGCTGCCACACTGATTACATATAATCCCTCAAATTCCATCTGGCTGCCAATAGAATCATTCATGACTCGATCATCAATTGACTCTGCACCGTTACTATCATCTAAAATAGTAGGCATGCCTTCGTTAATGCTATTTTGGAATTTTATAGTTACTCGTCTTCTATCAGTCATAAAATATTGTCTTAACTCTTAAATACATCATATAACTTGATGCGTGGTGTGTCAACCTACATGATACAAGTACTTAAATCATTGGTCTGGATTAAGGCTACATTTATAAAAATGTTTACTTAGATAATTTCTACCAAAAACGTTCTTCTTTCCATGGGTCAGCATTATTATTGTAGCCATTTTTTTCCCAGAAGCCCGATTCATCATTTTCTATAAACTCGATGGCGTTTATCCATTTGGCGCTTTTCCAAGCGTATTTACTAGGAATGACCAATCTCAGGGGCCAACCATTACCTTCTCCAATAGGTTCTTCATCTCTTTTATGTGCTAGAATACCTTCTTTCATGCATATGTCTAATGGTAAATTAGTAGTATATCCTCCATAACAATGTGCCATTATGAAATTGGCGTTAGATGTTGGTTTACAGAGTTCAGCTATAGTAGAAAACAGGACTCCTTCCCATAAATTATCCAAATGGCTCCACTGAGTCACACAATGGAAATCAGCCGTCACTTTTTCCCATTTTAATTCTAGAAATTGAGGCCAATTAATCACAGTTTCATTCTCTACTAACCCATACATCTTCATTTTCCACGTAGATAAATCTAACTTAGGAGTTTCTCCATAAGTCAAAATAGGGAATTTTTCCGTCAAAAATTGACCTGGTGGAGTTCGGTCTCCTTGTAAATGTTCAGGAACTTGTTTTATTTGGTCGGGCCTTTTCATGTTAAACCTCTCATTTTACTTTATGTTAATTAAAGCCTCTTCTTGGTCATCAACTTTACCTATAACTGTAGCATCCAGTATTCCAGATTTATGCAATTTGTCCAATAACAAGTCGCTTTTATCTTGTGAAACAGAAATCAACAAACCTCCAGAAGTCTGTGCATCACATAGTAATAATTGAGCTTGCTCCGTAATTCCATCAAACCAATTTATACTAGAATCAACACTTGATTTATTACGCATTGTTCCTCCTGGAACAATGCCTTGATCCAAAAGGTTCCATGTTCCTTCTATCACGGGCACATCAGCAAAAACTATATTTGCTGTAGTGTTGCTAGCTTTCATCATCGACATTAAATGCCCCATTAATCCGAATCCTGTTACATCGGTACAAGCATGTACACCAACGTCCATCATTATTTCACTAGAAGTTTTATTTAAGGTGCTCATTATACTAATAGCTAATTCCATAACCTCGCTGGAAACTTTATTCTGTTTGCCTGCAGTAGTGATAATTCCTGTTCCAATTGGCTTGGTTAAAATCAACACATCTCCAGGCTTAGCGTCTTTGTTAGAAACTGCTTTCCCTGGAGGAACTAATCCCACAACTGCCATTCCGTATTTAGGCTCAAGGTCATCAACTGTATGTCCTCCGACTAGCAAACACCCAGCTTCAGCTGCTTTGTCGTACCCTCCACGTAAAATATCTCCAAGAATATCTTTATCTAGAGAGTCTGGAAATCCCGTGATGTTCAAAGCCATAAGGGGTTTACCTCCCATAGCATAAACATCGCTCAGAGAATTGGCTGCAGAAATTGCTCCAAATTCGTACGCATCATCTGTAATTGGAGGAAAAAAATCCACAGTAAAAACTAATCCCACATCTTCATCCAATTTGTACACTGCGGCGTCATCCCCAGTTTCTGATCCAATAATTAAATTAGGATGGGACACTTTAGGTAATTTACTCAAGATCTGAACTAGATCTTCTTGATTGATTTTTGCTGCTCAACCGGCACAATGAGACATTTCTGTTAATCTAATAGTATCGGCCATAAAAACACTTCCCTTTATATTTTATTGAGACCTATATTAACTCAAATTAATGTTTATAACTAACATTTTACGTTATACATCTTTACAAAACCGCATTTTTTACCCATTAAACCATATTGACATTTAATACACCTTTACTTTACTATAAATTTATGCGTTCCGTTCATGAACAGAACGATTCATTAGACTCTAATAGTGAAAGAGAATTATCAGCACTATTAGAAATCGAATTGAATCCAGAAATAACCCAAAGACAACTATCTAGCAAGATAGGAATTGCTTTAGGGTTAACTAATGTTTTAATCAAAAATCTTGCTCAAAAAGGACTCATTAAAGCTTCGCAGGCCGGATGGAAAAGATGGATTTATAACTTAACACCGCAGGGTATTACGCATAAGGTATTACTTACTCAAAAATACATCACACGGATCATCACTAATTACCAAATCATAACTAATACCATATCTGACGATCCGACCCTTTCAAACCTTCATTTGGAATCAAAGGTGGCGATTATAGGAACTGAAGATTTTGCTGAGTTAATATACTTAGCTCTCAAAAAAAACGGCATAGACGAAATAGAATCATTTTCATTCAATCCCAAAATTAATCAGAAATTCCTTGGTATGCCAGTAACAAAAATTAACGAAACATCATTTTCACAATTTGACAAAGTTTTCATAGCAACTCTAGGTTCATCCGACGCCTCAGCGTATTCTTCAAACTTCAACATAGAAAACGACAAACTTATAACATTTACTTTAGACGGTAAGCCGCAAGTGAATAAAAATGATTAAAAATTGGTCAATAATAAAAATTCAGCATTCATTGTCTGATTCCATAGACCTAGATCTTAAAAATAAACAATTCAATATATATAATCCCAAAATCAAACAATCCAAATCTTTATCTACAGTCTCTCTTCAGCCAATATTTCCAGGATATATGTTTGTTCAAATAGATTTATCAGAACAAAATATATCTGCGGTGACTAAATCTCAAGGAGTGTATGGCTTCCTTACTTATGACAATGCACCTGCGGTAATTGAAGATGATTTCATGGAACAACTAAGGTCGAAAATAAACTACATTAATGCTGAAGAAGGTGTGTGGCGCATGTATCAAGAAGGAGATAAAGTCCTGCTTGAATCGCCTACTCTGACAGCAATAGGTACAGTCTTAGACCACGCAGTTGCCAATAAAAGTAGAGTGAAAATCTTGATCGACTTTATGGGAAGAGAAATCAAAGCTGAAGTTGATTGGTTTCATTTAAAGCCTTATAACACTAACCCTCATATGAATAAAATCAAAAGGAGGACAAGAGGAAAAAACAGACCAATAAAAATACCACATAGTTACTAATTAAAGAAATGAATAACCGCAATACTACAATCGATTATCGTAGTAGCGTAAGCTCCGAAGTCGAAAATAAAATCGCTCTATGCCAGCAAATGGCGGAGCTTGCAAAAAAATAAGTTGAATAATTATTTAAAACATAAAATAAACAGCAAAGAAGCTTTAATAACTGTTATCGGAGCAGGTTACGTAGGATTACCTCTTGCTATAGCATTCGCTTCATCAGGATTCAACGTACTTAATATTGACAATGATCAATACAAAGTAGATAAAATAAATTCTGGAGAATCCTATATCGGTGATATACCATCATCTGTTTTAAAATCATTGTCTCCTGTTTCAAATTCCTCAGGATCACTTTCTGCTACAACTGAATATTCTACAATTGCTGGAGCAGATATAGTGATAATTTGTGTGCCAACACCGGTCAGTAAAACCAAGGATCCTGATCTTTCATACATTGTCAGCGCTACTCAATCTATATCAGAATATATACATGAGAACATGTTAATAATCCTTGAAAGCACTACCTATCCTGGCACCACAGAAGAATTAATAGTTCCAATATTAGAAAATGTAAACGACGGTGCATTCAAAGTAGGGGACAATATATACGTTGCCTTTTCTCCTGAAAGAATTGATCCCAGCAACCAGGAATGGACTGTTATGGACACACCTAAGGTAATTGGAGGGATAACTGAGAGTTGCTCAGAGATATCTGCACTACTATACAGTTCTGCAATTCGAACAATCGTTCCAGTCTCATCCACCAAAGTAGCAGAAATGGTCAAATTATTAGAAAATACATATAGAGCAACCAACATAGGATTAGTCAATGAGATAGCAATTATGTGTGATCACTTGAATATTGATGTTTGGGAAGTTATAGACGCAGCTGCTACCAAACCTTTCGGATTTACTCCATTTTATCCTGGCCCGGGTCTTGGAGGCCATTGTATTCCTGTAGACCCTCAGTTTTTGGCATGGAAACTAAAAACGCTCAATTACAATGCAAGGTTCATACAATTGGCAACAGAGATCAATAGCAGTATGCCCGCATACGTAGTGTCTAAAACCATGGACATACTAAATAATCAAAACAAATCATTGAATGGTTCTAATATTTTGGTATTAGGAATAGCATACAAACCTAATGTTTCAGATTTCCGTGAATCCCCATCCTTAGATATCATAGATCTATTAAAACAGAAAGGTGCTTTAGTATCATACAATGACCCTCTTATACCATTATTGAATTTTGAACATTTCAATATGGTTAGCCTAGAATTGACTGTGCCAATGTTAAATGCCTTTGACTGCATAATAATTGCCACTCATCACAGTGATTATGATTGGGATTGGATATGTCAAAATAGTAATGCTATTTTGGACACCCGTAACGCCACTGGATTCCTAAAAAACAAATATCATAATGTGGTGAAGCTATAATGGCAAGATATTTAATTACTGGCGTTGCAGGATTCGTTGGAACTACCGTTTCTAAGTTATTAATGGATGATGAGAACGAAATAATTGGCCTAGATTCTATAAATGACTCATACGATCCAGCCATAAAACATGTCCGGTTAGAACATCTAACATCTTGTGACTTATTTACATTCTTAAATTTAGATATATGCGACCCTGGGCAGTTTAAAAAAATTGCGGACACCAAATTCGATGGTGTCATACATTTGGCAGCACGGGCCGGAGTTAGGCAATCTATATTAAATCCTCAAGAGTACTTACAAACCAATATAATGGGGACACTGAATGTTTTAGATTTCTGCAAAAATACTGACATTAAGAAAATGGTGTTAGCCTCTACATCTAGTTTATACGGCGAAACAAACTCCCGCTTAATATCTGAAAGCAATCAAACAGATTTTCCGTTAACTCCATATTCTGTGTCAAAAAAATCAGCAGAACTACTTTGTTATTCATATCATTATCAATACGGGATTGACATCAGCATCAATAGATTCTTTACCGTTTACGGCCAATTTGGTAGACCAGATATGAGCATTTTTAAATTCATAAAATTAATCAGTGAGAAAAAACCCATAACAATATTTGGAGATGGAACTCAAACGCGTGATTTTACGCATGTTGAGGATGTTGCTCGAGGAACTATAGCAAGCCTGCAAAATGTACAGTATGACATTTTCAATCTTGGATCCAACAGACCTGTTTCTGTTAACAAAGTTGTAGAGTTGATTGAAGATATCTTAGGAATGAAAGCAATTAAAGAATTTTTACCTAAAAATAATGCTGACGTTAGCTCTACCAACGCAGACGTTAGTAAAGCAAGAAAAATCCTCAACTGGCAACCTCAACTGTCTTTTTATGAAGGTCTAAAAAAAACTATTGACTGGTACATGGCAAACAGATCATGGTTGAAATCTATAAACATTGACCAATAGGAGCTTGTATTGAAAATTGCAGCTATTATTCCAGCACGCATGGGCTCAAGTAGATTCCCAGGTAAACCACTAGCAAACATTCTAGGCATACCAATGGTTGAACATGTTAGGCTCCGAGTCGCAATGTCAAAAATGTTATCAGACGTATATGTCGCGACTTGTGACCAAGAAATCTATGATGCAGTTACCGCACATGGTGGCAAAGTCATAATGACATCTTCTGAGCATCAAAGAGCAAGTGACCGCACGGCTGAAGCTGCTACGAAATTAGATGCTGATATTGTAGTAATGGTACAAGGTGATGAACCTATGACATATCCAGACATGATTGATATTGCAATCTCTCCCATGATTAATGACAGTTCAATAATCTGCACCAATTTAACCAAGCGTATCATGAATTATGACGAATATTCAGACCCTAACACCATTAAGGTGGTGATGAACTCAAACATGGACGCAATGTACATGTCGAGAGAAAAAATTCCTTACTCTGATAGCATTGAAGATTTTGAGAGAATCAAGGCGTTTAAACAAGTCTGTATAATACCTTTTACTAGTAAAGGATTGGAACTCTACTCACAATTAAAGCCAACCCTATTAGAAATATCAGAATCCGTTGACATGAATCGATTCCTGGAACATGGGTACAAAGTGAAAATGGTTGAAAGTACTTACGACAGCCACGCAGTGGATAATATTCAAGATTTAGCGCTAGTCACTGACTTAATGAAAAATGATCCATTGACTCAACAATATATTTCATAATACAAACACAATGACAAAACAAATATTGATATCAGCTCCCTATTTTCAGCCAGTGCTGGACACATACATGCCATTTTTTGAAAAACATAGCTTGACTGTATTAGTGCCTGAAGTAAATGAACGTTTGGAAGAATTAGAGTTAATACCCCTGGTAGCAGAGATATCTGGGGCAATTTGTGGTGATGACAGATTTACCAAAAAAGTGTTGAATGAAGCCAAAAAACTCAAAGTGATTTCCAAATGGGGAACTGGGATTGATTCTATAGATGTAACATACGCTAAACAAATAGGTGTGCACGTTTTCAACACTCCAAATGCTTTTACAGATCCAGTAGCAGACACAGTCCTAGGATACATATTGTCATTTGCGAGGCAATTACACCAGATGGATAAAGACGTAAAAAACAAAATTTGGAAAAAACGGAATTTATTATCTCTTTATGAATGCACTTTAGGAGTTGTAGGAGTAGGCAACATAGGGAAAGCGATAATTGAGAGAGCTCATAGCTTCAGAATCAAAATACTAGCATGCGATATAGTTTCCCCAAATCAACAGTTCTTACAAAAATATGACGTCCAAATGGTATCTAAAGAACAATTATTATCTGAATCTAATTTCATTACATTAAATTGTGATCTTAATACTTCTACTAACCATTTTCTGTCTGACTCGGAATTCGAACTAATGCAAAATAAGCCATTTATTATAAATGCTGCAAGAGGACCTCTCATAGACGAAACAGCCTTATGCAATGCACTTTCATCTGGCAAAATTAGTGGAGCAGCACTGGATGTTTTTGAATATGAACCATTGCCTTCAACTAGCATGTTGCGCCAATTTGACCAAGTAGTTTTAGCTCCCCACAACGCAAATAGCAGCCAAATTTCATGGGGTAAAGTTCATGAAAACACATTAAATAATTTACTAATTGGGTTAGGGATCCATAATGACAACTAACCAAACTAATCCAATATCTGTAATAATTCGTACTTACAATGAGTCTAATTATATTGAAAATTTGCTGATAGCATTGAAATCGCAAACCTTAGAGAATGTAGAGATCATATTAGTAGATTCTGAATCCACAGATGATACAGTTCAGATTGCTCAAAAATATTGCGACCATATTGTTAATATAAAAAAAGCGGACTTCACATTTGGATATTCCCTGAATAAAGGTATAGAAAACGCGACAAATAACCACTTAGTTTTAATTTCAGCACATACTATTCCTTGCGATAACACGTACCTGGAAAACCTAACCAAACCATTGTCTGACTTATCTGTAGCCATGGTATACGGAAAGCAAGTCGGTGATTTAGACTCTAGATTTCCAGAGTACCAAGATTTATTAAGAACTTTTGGAGACCAACCACATATATTAAAAGCTCCTAATTATTTTTCTCACAATGCCAATTCCAGTTTACGTAAAACCGCTTGGCATGCACATAAATTTAATGAATTATTACCGGGACAGGAAGACATAGAATGGGCAAAATACTGGATGGAAAGAGGGCTAACTGTACATTATGAACCTTCTGCAAAAATAATTCACAGTCACAAAGAATCATGGAAGCAAATAAGAAATCGATTTCGCAGAGAATCCTTAGCGATGAAAAGAATAGGAATGCTCAGATTCAGTTCAATAATAACTATGCTTTTTTCTGAAATCTCAAGATTAGGGTTGGACTTGTTGAGTATTCATAAAACCGGCAGATTTCAAAACCCTATAAAAGATATAATATTATACAGGCTGAATAAGTTTTTAGGATCTGCCCAGGGACTAATACAGAAATAATGAAAACAGTTTTATTCATATTTCGAGAGTTCAATGATTTAGACCATATGGTACCCATAATATATAAATCTCTACAACTAAACAAATACAACGTCATAGTCAGTTGTATTAATCCTAATTTTAATACCATGGAAGATTTTCGATTAAACTATATTAAAAATAAATTTGGCATCGATATAAAATATATCCACCAGCTCCACGTACCATCTATCATGCACTGGGTTTTAATAATATTAGTATTCAAATTAACCCGCATAAGATTCCTAAATTCATTTTCGCTGTTGTCACTCATTTCAGCGAAACTGAAGAATATAGCATATAACTCTTCTATAAGAAAACGGCTTTACAATCAGACATGGGTAGAACGTCTATGTGTTAGTCATAATGTGGATGCCATACTCGTAGATTTCGGTTCCATAAAAAAATTTATTTACCAAGAAATAAAATCTGCGGCTGATGTTTTATCTCTACCAATAATTGGAGTCCCACATGGATACGACACTGCTGCCAACGACTTTTGGACTAATTCTGAACAAGTTACACAAAACAGTAATCGCATGGAAGAAAATTGGGGTTGGGTTGATAATTTAATCGTTGCTTCCGTAGGCGTAAAAAACAAGTACACCAAACTAGGGTTAAAAGAAAATAAAATAAAAGTAATAGGCAGCGCTAGATATTGCAAGGAATGGAGTCACATTTACTTTGCTATGCTAGGTGACAATCCCTTAATGCATAACAAAACTAACCATTTAAAAATAGGTTTTTTCGACCACTCAATTATCTATCGAAGTAACCCGGATGCAATATTTGACACATTGCTTGCAATCGACAATTTACCGTTTATAGATTTAATCATCAAACCCCATACTCGTATGAACCTTTCTGATGACAGATTTTATGACATAGGCACAATATCTAATGAACATTCTACCCATTTAATCGAATCATCAGATGTAGTTATAAATTATATATCAAGTATTGTAATAGATGCTTATTATTTTAATAAAATATTTATATACCCAGATTATTTTAATCAAAACATTATGCGTTGGGAACTTTATAATGCATGTTGGACGGTGAAGTCCAAATCAGAAATGATTAGCACATTGAGCAATATATATAACAAAGGGTCCGCAACTCCTTATGGAACCAATGAAATTAATCATTTCCTCACTCAAGAGATACACGGAGGCACTAAAAATGCTGATGTGTTGTCAGATTATGTTGAACATATCAGCAATGTAGCTATGGGACAGGCCTATTAATGATATATAGACATCTACTAAACTTAACTTTAATCCATAAAAGTAAAGTGGGCCAATTGGTCATGTTAAATTTCCTGATACCTCCGTTAGAATTGGCTCTATTAGGATTAGTATTCCTCATCCTCACTGCTTCTAAAGTGCCCCAAATACCAGAGTTTTTCAATGACTATATCACCATAGTACCTAGCCTCATACAGTACATCTTAATCCTAGCTGTTCTAACTTTTGCATTAGTTTTGTTTTGGGCATTTCTCAGACTGTATAGAACAAGAATTCAAGCTATCACTAGATATAATATTTATAGTGATCAAGCCAATCAAGTAAGTAAAGCGTATTTCAACATATCTGGAGATGCTGAATTATCTGAAAAGAATGAGGAAGTCGCTAATTTAATCATACATCTGTCTGGCGGAGCATCGGCTCTTTATATGGCATGGATTGGATGTTTATCAGCAGTTTTCGGAGTGATTATATTAGCAACCACTGTGTTACTCAATTCATTCGCCTTAGCAATCATTGCATCTATAATCGGACTGTTTTCAGTTTTTATAAATTTTAAAAACTTTTCTCAAATGGAAAGCATCGGACAAACTAAAATCGCTACTCATGAACAAGTTTTGTTCGAAGTTAACCAAAATATTAGAAGCTTCCAATTAATTAAATTCGACAACCTAATATCCCACATCACGAATAAATTAAAACTTGTCATTCAAAAAGATTGGCAATGGAGAGTTGATAAACGCCGAGCAGTTGAAAAAATTAAAGTATTATCTGATAGCTTTGGAATATTGTCTCTCCTAATAATAGTAACCGCTTCATCAATTTTTTTAAAAATACCTGCAGAACAATTAGTTATACTTCTCCTAATATTCAATCGATTAAGAAGCTATTTTTCTGAAGCACAAACTCACTGGGTCAATATCAGAGAAAATAAACCAGCCACTATTGAATTACTCAGCTGTCTGTCTAGATTTATGAAATATTCAACTATAGACAATGCCGCAATCAGTAATCTTCATAGAATAGAGTTAAAGAATGTAGGTTTTTCATATTCGAATACTCCGATAATAAATAGTGTTTCTACCTTGATAACCAAAGGAGATAGAATACTACTTAAGGGACCTTCAGGAGAAGGTAAATCCACACTTTTAAAATTAATTGCAGGCTACTACAAGCCAACCACAGGGCAAATAATATTCAACAATTTACAAAAACAAAAACCTGATATTCAATCTATAGTGGGAGGAATTTTTTATTCAGCTAATGATATGTATATGCCAAATATACCACTACGTGAAATAGTAGACCCCTTAAACGTTCTAACCCAAAACCAACTAGAAAAAATATTAAAAAATGTATGCTTATACGACTTATTAAATGAACCAAACATATTAAATGCATCTGTAGGTGATAATGGCAGCTACTTATCACTCGGGCAACGTCAGCGCTTACTCCTTTCCAGAATATATCTAATGGAACCTTCTATGGTCATTTTAGATGAAGCTACTTCCAATCTAGATTCAGACACTGAAAACGAAGTACTGAAAAATCTAATGGACCATGCCGGTGAAGAAGCCATTATAATTTTTGCATCCCATCATGCACCATCACATTTTACTTTCAATAAAGCATTCACAGTATCTTCTGGAACAGTAATTCAAGATAAAATTACCTCAAAAAGGAGTCAATAATTGGTATATAAACGAGTTATAAATAAACTACGTAAAATAGTTTTGCCGACTCCTAATGTATCTACATCACTCAACCATTTACATGGTTTACAATCCGCTGTCGACTACGCTAATTCACAATCAGAATCGTCTGGCACTTCGTACTCAGATTATTTGATTCTATATACGCACATTAAAGAGACTAAACCAAAGTACGTATTAGAATGCGGAACAGGAAAATCAACTTTCGTTATTGCACAAGCAATGTTAGAAAACCAATTAGAAAATCCAAACACAACTGAGTTTGATAAAATGAAATTAATATCAATGGAAGATAAATATGAATGGTACGAAAAATCCGTTAATATAATCCCAGAAAAGTTTCAAGAATTCGTTGAAATCCATCACTCAGAGCTAACGTCTTATAGTTATTCATTATTAAACGGGATAATTTATAAAGATATACCCGACTTGCCTTACGATTTTGTCTTTATAGATGGACCTGACCAAAGTGGTGGGACAGGTGTAACAGCATGTGACATAGATTTCATAAAAATCGTTAAAAACTCTAATAACCCAGTAAGTGCTCTAATTGATAATCGGAAGCATACTATTTTGGCCTGCACTTTAGCATTTGGGCAAGACAAAGTCTCTTTTTATCCGGAGCTGGCTCTAGGCTATGTGAAGCCAGTTACTCAATTTGACTTGATAATAGCCGATAAAATGGCAATTCGAGCAACTTGGTTTAAAAACGGGCTTATTTCTTTAAAGAAAGGGAAACACATAAATTATTTATGACTTCTTCAGAAAATCCTCAATTTTTATTTTTGGTCGGTGCCCCCAGATCTGCTAACAGTGCGGTACATGCGCTATTAGATAGTCATCCAGACATACTTACATGGCCAGTAGAATGCCACTTTTTTACCGTTTTCAAACAAGTAGCAGGTGAATCCAAAACCGCACCTGTAAAAGAACTAAATAAAAGATTTATAGAGCATTTTGTTAATCGATTTCGCGAGAGATTAAGCCTCAATACTGTGCAACTCAACGACAATGTATTTCAAATTTCAAACATGTTTTCAGGTTTTGACATTCCGAAATTTATAAAAGAATTGGAATCAAATGCTAGTGACCAAATGACTGCATTAGAATATCTTACTTTTGTATTTTCTTCCTTTCATCAATGCAGTAATCAATATAAAAATACAAAAGTAAGATATTATTCAATGTTATTGACTTCACGCGGATTCGATTGGACCAATCCTGATGTACTTAAACATTCTCGGCTAATATTTCCATACAGACCTTCTATAGAAAGTTATGGTTCATTAAGGGAAAACTATTTAAAGACGATTACTCCTAATGAATTTTTCCACATCAATGCGAAAAAGGGAATGTTCTATTGGATGAACATATATAAAAAAATATCCGACTATGCAAACAAATATAATAATCATTCAAATTTCCACGTTCTCAAAGTATCAGATCTACGGACAAATCAAGAAAAAACAGTAAACCAATTATACAAATTCTTAAATATCAAACAACATAACTCTATGAACACCATGACCATTTTAGGATTACCGTACGGAGGCAACGCTAGGGATGCTTCTCTAAATACTGGCCGCATTGCAAAAAAACCCAGCACCCTTCTATATCCTATATCAAGATTTGAACGACATTGCTTCCAAAAAATCAAATTGCACGATTTCGATAATGATCAAACAATATTCATTCCTCACTCAACAATCAAAATGTTATCATTAGCTATTTACTCAAGCCTATGGGAAATAAAGGGGAAATTCAAAGAAAATCATTACAATACTTCTTCTCGTTTAAAATTTATACACTGGAGGATTAAACTTTTAATTAAGTTCCTTAAAATACAAAAAATTCTACAAAAGCAAGATGTTCTAAAGTCATTCTCTGATAAACATGGTACTCCCATGGATTCTTTCGAATAACTCAAATTGATGGCAGCAAACATTAAAAATAATGTTAGTTTAGTTGTGTTAGATTGCTCCAGAGGAAATCGACGTTTAGATCAAAGACAAAGTCACCCTACAGCTTTAACCCATATAAAAGATGAATCGACAATTTTAGATTGGACTAAACATTTTATTAATGTAAATGGTATTCATCATGTCACTTACATTGGTGGATACCAAATTCAGAAAGTAATGGAAACCTATTCAGACTTCCATTTTATATACCATAAATTTTGGGAAAGCACGGGGGAAATACGTGGATTGGATCTACTGCCAGAAGACGATGACAAAGACTTAATCATTTTAAGAGCATCAAGTATTATAGTACCTGAAGCATTAACAGCATTAACAATTGAGACCAACAAAATTTGTATTGGTAACAATACCGATTTAGAGGCTGGGGACAATTTCAGCGGAGTACTTTACATACCGCAAACATTGCGCAATGCATTTCAGAAACAAATCACAAAAATATCTTCAAAAGGTTCTTCATATAATTTAGAGGATTTATTACACACCTTACCTGAAACTCTACCTTGTTACACTAAATCGTTAAACTCACTAGTCGCTCCCATTGACAGCCCAATTGATCTAAGCAGAACCATTTTCCAAGGCAAAGCACAAACTTTAGAACAGGTAGGTCCTTTATTGAAGTCCTCGTCTGTTCTAAAACAATACCGGTTTTCTCACAAAACATGGATCGACCATCCCCAAAAAGTGATCTTAAGTATTTTAACCGATTTTCCTGAACAATCAGTGATCATCCGAAGTACTTCCCAATCCGAAGATACTTTGATGAATTCCAATGCTGGTATATTCAAAACAGTTTTGAACATACCATCTGATGACAGTTTATTGCTCAAGAACGCTATAGAAGAAGTCTTCGCCAGTTATGCTATAACTGATTTGATCAAGCCATCCGATGAGATATTTATACAGGAATACCAAAGTAATTTATCTTCTAGTGGTGTTATTTTTACTAGGGATTTAGAATCTTCTGCTCCCTATATTCTAATAAATATAGATAGAACAAGCGGGAAATCTGACACAGTTACCGCTGGCACTGCTGGTGAAATAGAAACAATTTTTATCAGTAAAAATAAACTTCATACTCAAACAGATTTTCAGGATCTAGAAATCAATGCCTGTGTGGCATTGATTTCAGAGCTAGAATACCTCACTAACATGACAGATTTAGATATCGAATTCGGAATAGATAGCAACAATACGATGTACTTGTTCCAAGTGCGTCCAATTTCAACCAAGGCAAGAAAATATATATTACAAGACTCAGATCTATTTGACCAAATTGCGAATATTCAAGAGTTCATCAATGCCTTACCCATAATAAATCATGAAACTTTGGGTAAACATGCTCTTTTAGGAGCAATGACTGATTGGAATCCCATTGAAATGCTTGGAGCTACTCCAAGACCGCTTGCGTTATCTCTTTACCAAAAACTAATAGGGCGGCAAGCCTGGTCTATGGCGAGAGAACAATTAGGATATCAAAAAGTAGGCAAAAACCAACTAATACATTCATTAGGTGGAATACCATATGTAAACATCCAACTGAGCCTCAATTCATTTTTACCAAATGGAATTGACCGCGATACTGGAGAAAAATGGATTAACCATTGTTTAGACAAACTTCAAAAAAACCCGGAACTCCATGACAAAGTAGAATTTGAGATAACTCCTACCTGTATGGATTTAAATTTCGACAAGTATCTGGAGGAGCTTACTAGCCTCAATTTAACCAAATTACAAATTGCTAATTTTAAAATCTCAATGCAAAAATTGACTAATAATATACTTGCTGAAAAAGTAATAAACTTAAACGAAGAATTATCAGCCCTAAAAGTATTAGAACATAAATTGGAACCTTGGGGTACCTTACATCCCCACACCATACCCGAATTAAGCGCTAAGATTACACATCTAACTACAATATGCGAAGAAATGGGTATTTTACCTTTTGCCAAACTCGCAAGATGTGCGTTCATATCAATATCAATACTGAATTCTTTGGTAGAACTGAAAATTATAACCGATGCAGAACTATCTGAAATTTACAAAAATATACCAACTGTTGCTACTGACCTAACAGTTCACATGGGTCTCTACCAATCCGGAAAATTAACATTACAACAATTCCTAAACCAATACGGTCACTTAAGACCAAGTTCTTATGATATAACTTCTCCCAATTATGCAAATGGGCATGAGCAATATTTTAAAACAGGATCGGCTCCCCAATTAGAACAAAAATACAATAGTGCTGACAAATGCAGTGCAATATTAAGTAGTCATTCAAAAAAAATAGACGAACGTTTATTAGAGTCAGGCCTAACAATAAATACTGATACGCTAATCAAATTCATAATAAAAAGTATACAAGGTAGAGAACAAGCTAAGTTTGAATTCATGAAAATTGTGGACAACATTCTTGAGTCTATAACTAAATTGGGACATCTCTTAGATCTAGACAGGGATCAAATGTCATTTTTAAACATCGAAGAATTGGAAAGACTTTCTTCAGAAAGCGCGAGCCCCGCAATAAAATCAGAATTATTAAGAATAACAGAACATAATGAAAAAAAATGGAACCTTACTTGTCATACTAAATTACCTCATTTAATAACTCCTAAAACGGATATTGGGTATTTTGAATACTCAAAGACAGCTCCAAATTTTATATCCAATTCACGTATCATATCTAATTCACTCTATTTAGAAAATAATCAGGTTGAATCTCAGCTGTCCGGAAAAATCATTCTAATCTCATCTGCTGACCCCGGATATGACTGGATATTCGGGCATGGTATAACAGGTTTAATCACAGAATATGGTGGTGCAGCATCTCACATGTCAATTAGGGCCGCAGAATTCGGAATACCAGCAGCAATCGGATGCGGGAAATTATTATTTGACAAATTAAAAAACCAATCAGTTATTGAATTAGATTGCCTAAATAAAGTACTGCGAGGAATTTCATGTTAATAGCCGTTTCGATGCGCGTAACTGAAAATCATACGTACGTTGAACAACGTGATAGCCTTAGCCACGACTGGGCTCAACTATTTAATGCGATATCAGTGACACCAATACTAATACCTAATTTAATTGAAGATCCTACAAAATATTTAAAAGATCTTCCAATATCTGGATTAATACTGACCGGAGGAGAATCCGTAATAGAGAATGACACTTCAAACCAAGTCACTGCCTATAAAAAACGAGATGCCACAGAACTTAACCTTTTAAGTTATGCAAGTGAAAATAAAATCCCGATTTTGGGCACTTGCAGAGGCCTTCAATTAATAAACAGATTTTTTAATGGTAAAAATAGTTCAAGAATAAACCAAACTCATAATCACACCGTAGCATGCAATCATGATATAACAATTCTGACTAATTCAATTATTCCTGATATGTCTAAGCAAATAATTTCTGT
>Ga0115002_10002503_pt1 | contig 23939 bp, 22 predicted proteins | sample ArcticOcean_MG_C_8_FD_89576 | JGI IMG/M metagenome (GOLD analysis project Ga0115002, IMG submission 89576) | Marine microbial communities from western Arctic Ocean - ArcticOcean_MG_CB11_86 | ecosystem: Environmental > Aquatic > Marine > Oceanic | place: Arctic Ocean: Canada Basin | collected... | reverse complement strand
TCGGATTGCTATTAGGAGCTTTCTGTACTGCGTTCTCTGTGTGTACACCATCTACCGAAAAGATTTGTTCGCCCCTGGGCTTCCGGGGGGAAGCTGGGTTGGGGCGAGGCCGAACGTGGTATTGTAGCGCACGGAATGGCACGGGGTGCAAAACAGCCTGTAGGGAACGTGCCTCTGTGCCGTTCCGTGCCCCGGGTACACACGCTGGATTTCAACATGCATCGCGCTCCTGACCGATTCACTCAAAGGCTAGCCGTGTAAAGCGTTCCGGAATGCCACAGAGGGCATTCCTTACAGAGGCCTGCGGCCTCTTATGCAATTCGGAATGCGTAATCCCGGCGCGCCGAGATTCCAACCAGTTGACAGTTCCGTGAACACCGTCAGCTAGTTCCCCTCGAGTTGTAATCTAGATACAATCGGGAACAGCCACCGTGTTTATTGATTGTTAGAACCACATTTTGGAGCATATTACCTATGAGTCGATTGGGTTTAGCTTTTCTGATTTTGCTAGGTGCGTGCATCAGCCTTGTGTTCTATAGCCAGGGATGTTGGGCTGAAAGGCTCGACAGCCGAGCACCACTGAAAGTTCTGATCTTAGATGGACAGAACAATCATCAATGGAAAACGACGACGCCGATTATGAAGGAATACTTCGAGGCGAGCGATCGATTCGTGGTAGAGGTTGCGACGTCACCTCCCGAAAAGCACGACATGAGCAGCTTTCAGCCCGCGTTTGGTCAGTACGATGTGGTGGTGAGTAACTACAACGGAGCCCCTTGGCCGCCAGCGACTCAGCAAGAATTTCAAGCCTTCGTGCATGGCGGCGGCGGGTTTGTCACGGTGCACGCCGCCGACAATGCCTTTGCTGATTGGCCCGAGTACAACGAGATCATCGGACTCGGAGGTTGGAATGGGCGCAATCAGGCTTCAGGGCCCTACGTTTACTTTCGCGAAAACCGGCTGATGCGAGACGATTCCAGCGGTGACGGCGGAGGTCACGGCAGTCAACATGAGTTTGTCGTCTCTCACCGCGATACGGAGCATCCCATTACACGCGGTTTGCCATCGGCATGGCGCCACACCCAAGATGAATTGTACGAGAGGTTACGCGGACCAGCCAAGAACATGCACGTCCTGGCCACAGCTTTTGCCGACCCCGAGCAGCGCGGCTCGGGTCGAGACGAGCCCATGTTGATGACGATTCAGTACGGCCAGGGCCGAGTTTTTCACACAACCCTTGGCCATGCGGACTACTCGATGCGCTGCGTAGGATTTATGACGACCCTGTTACGTGGCACCGAATGGGCCGCGACGGGTGAAGTGACGCAGGCGATTCCTAAAGATTTTCCAACGGCCGAGGAAGCGAGATCCATAAAATGAAATCCTATCGCCAAGAGCTATGGTTCAATGTCGCTGCCCGCATGGACTTCGTGAATATTACCGACCAGGTGGAAGCGTGCCTGGCTGAGAGCGGCATCACCGAAGGACTGTGCCTGGTCAATGCGATGCATATCACGGCCAGCGTGTTTATCAATGACGATGAGCCGGGTCTTCATCGCGACTACAAAAAATGGCTGGAAGAGCTGGCTCCATTCGACGCCTCGCCAGAGCGTTACCATCACAATCGTACCGGCGAGGACAATGCCGACGCCCACCACAAACGCCAGCTCATGGGCCGCGAAGTCGTGGTGGCAATCACAGACGGCGAACTCGACTTCGGCCCCTGGGAGCAGATTTTTTACGGCGAGTTCGACGGCCAGCGAAAGAAGCGCGTATTGGTAAAAATTATTGGTGACTAGCGCCGGATCCGATCCGCAAAGTCTTCGCGCCCGGCGCTTAAAATCGCCTGCGGCGATACGTAGGCCTTCGCCTTGGTTTCTGCAAACGTGCCATGCCGCTCGATAAGGCCTTCATCGTAAGCCAGCTTAGCGGAGTAGCCCGGGAGTAAAATGTGGTAGTCGTAGCGAATTCGATGGGGCGCGATGCGATTGATGTGTCTGGCGATGTTAGTGGTGCAGTTGTTTCGAAACGTGTCGTAGAACTCGGGGCGACTCGCTAATTCGTTTGTCCGGCCTAGGACATCGATGAACAGGTTCCGCGCTTGCTCGGGCGTGGCCGTCGTAGCGTAAAGATACACGTCTTCGCCACGGTGATTGGCGCGAACGCCAATGACGTCACGTTCGTCGGCAAGTACATAGATCAACTCATATTGTCGCGCGCTGCCTTTCCAGGCTGCGTACTGTTCGCCAACTTCCTTGCGAGTTTCGACGCTGACGGCTAATCGTTGCTGCGGTCCCCCGCAGGGTTGAAATTCAAAGCTCAGCATGGTATGCGCAATGGCCGGCATGGAATCAAACGGCACGACGAAAAAGTCGACGGACTGTAAATCCTGCAAATTGTAGACGCGGTCTTCGTGCTCGACGACATAAACATCGTCGGAGAAATAGCGGCAATTCCGAACATTGCGTACCGTGATCTGCTGCCCCTGAAACTCGGCATAGGCGAGTACGGCTTGGTCGGGCGACCAATTGCGCACGTTCGAGGGCGCCAGGATCTTACCGATCCCGCTGCATCCCGAATGAGCCGCAACCAAGGCGATTAGCGTGGTTCGCAATAGGGTTCGCAACATGATTGGCAACATGGTTTACGACATGGTTTGCGACACGTGTTTACGACATCAAAGCGAAGAGACACTGGTCGTCGATGAGAAAAGTGAGAAAAGCAGGGAAGGATAGTGACAACTGGCGATTCCCGCAAGATTGTCCACTCGCTATCAGTCCACGCCGGATCCCTGATTTCTCGCCTCGAAAGCTAGGGAAAAGTGAGCAACTCAGCTGATATTTCTGCGGGGCCCGCTTATGATAGAACTATGGAGAGCCCTGGATTGAGATTCCCCTCTTATGACATTTAGCGATCACCCACGCATCCGCCCGCTGGAACTCGTCCCGATTCGCGAAGGGGAGGACGCGATGTATGCGCTCCGCGACCCGTACGGCTTTGCCGACACGGTGGCGCTCCCCATGGGCGCGGCGATGCTAGTGATACTGATGAACGGTGAGCGGACGCTAGGGGACCTGCGCATCGAGTTTGAACGAAAAGTCGGCAAGTCGATTTCGTTACCCGATGTTGAGCGAGTGGTGAATCAACTCGACGAGCGCTACATGCTCGATAACCAGCGGTTTGCCAGCTACCAGGCCGACTTGATGGCCCGCTATCAGCAACTCGAAGTGCGGCCGGCGGCACACGCGGGGGGCGCTTATGCAGGCCACCCCGAGGCGCTGCGCGCACAATTGGGCAATTTGTTTACCTGCGAGGCCGGCCCAGGTTTATTGCCCTCCGAAGGCACCCGCGCCGGCGACACGGTAATCGAGGATCAAAAACTTTGCGCAGTCATGAGTCCCCATATCGATTTACATCGCGGTGGCCCCACTTTTGCGTGGGCTTATGATCGAGTGGTTACGGAGTCGGATGCAGAGATCTTCATCATTTTGGGAACGGCGCACACGCCGCTGGCCAGTTTGTTTAGTGTGTCACAAAAGCACTTTGACACGCCCCTGGGAACGGTCGAGACCGATCGAGGTTTCATCGCGGCACTCAAGGCACGTCTGGCAGAATGCGAGGACGCCGGCGAGGTGGCCAAAATTTTTGACGATGAACTGCCGCACCGTAGCGAGCACTCGATCGAATTCCAGGCACTGATGTTGCAATATGGTTTGGGCAGCCGGCGCGACTATACGATCGTGCCGATCTTGGTCGGTTCGTTTCATCCTTTTGTCCAGCACAATCGCTCGCCCGGCGATTCACCTGCGGTGGCCGATTTTGTGGCGGCACTCCGTGAGACCGCGGCGAGTTGCGGGAAAAAAGTTTGTTTCGTAGTGGGTATCGACTTGGCCCACATCGGCCAGCAGTTCGGCGACGAAGAGCTGATCACCGATGCTAGGCTTACCGAACAATGGGCCGACGACCAAGAACTTTTGGCCCGCGCGTGCGAAGGCGACGCTGAGGCCTGGTTCATTCACGTGGCCGCCCAAGCCGACAAAAATCGCATCTGCGGCCTCGCCCCGATGTACGTCATGCTCGAAGCAATTCGCCCCTGTCGGGGCGAGCTATTGAAGTACGATCATGCGGTGGCCGAGGACCGTACGTCGTGCGTGAGTTTTGCGAGCGCGGCATTCTATGAATGAGGCGCTGGGCGCTGGTTATCAGCTGTCAGCAAAAAACTAACGCCTTAAAGTCTGCAATTCGCAATCGCCGTTTCCAATATCGCCGTTGCGCCGAGCTCTTCCAGATTTTCCATGATGTCGATGATTTCGCTCCGCTTGACCATGGCGCGGACGCTGTGCCAGGCGTTGTCTTCCAAGCGATTGACGGTGGGCGAATTGAAGCCTGGCGTGATCTTTTCGGCTTCGGCCAGTTTTTCGGACGGCACATTGTATTCGAGGAGCGAGTAGGCCCGGGCGATGATAACCCCCTCTATCCGGCGCACAATGCGGTCGGCGAGTGGCCCATGAGGAGTCTTCGGATTTTGCACCAGTACGGTTTCATAGCTGCCGATTTCGTCGAGAATCTGCAGGCGATTGGCTGCGAGGGTGCTGCCGGTTTCTACTAAATCGACGATTGCGTCGGCGACTCCCAAAGCAATCATCACTTCTACCGAACCGGTCAGTTGAACCGTGTGCGCCTTGGCGCCATGCTTGGCCAAATACTCGCTCGTCACGTGCGGAAAACTCGTCGCGACACGTTTGCCGTCGAGGTCGCTCGGCTGCTGCAGGTCTCCGCTGTTGGGCACGCAAACGGCCAATCGACAATTGCCGACCCCCAGACGCAAACGCGTAACCAGGTGTGCGCCACTTTCGGCAACCAAATCGCCGCCGGTAATCCCCAGATCGATCGCGCCTTCGGCACAGAGCACGGGAATGTCGTCGGTTCGCAGAAAGGTAATATCAATCGGCATGTCTTTCACCCGCGCAAACAGGCTGCGGTCCTGCCGACGAAAGCGGAGCCCCGCCTCTTGCAAAAGCTGCTGCGATAGGTCAGCAAGCCGACCCTTACTGGGAACACCGATACGGATATTTTCTGTCATAGTCAATCAACTTTTTTCTTCGCGTGAAGCTTTTTCTTCTATTCCCGAGACACCAAAACGGCGGGCAAGTTCATTTTCTACTTCCGAAAATCGAATGTTTCGCACCGCCAAGAGTACCATTAAATGATACATAAGATCACCCGCCTCATAGATGGTGTGCTCTCGTCCGCCTGCTTCAGGATCGCCGGCAGCTTCAATGCATTCGAATGCTTCTTCGATGATTTTTCCGCCAATTTTCTCGACTCCGCCCGCCAAAAGCTGGGAAGTGTAGGAATTCTCGCTGGGCGCGGCCTGCCGGTCCAGGATGGTCCGTTCAAGTTGTTCGAGGGGTCGGAGTGCATTATCGGTCATGTGCTTGTCATCGTGTTCGGCGGGTAAATGGCGGGCCAGCATTGTCTCACAAATTTCGAATAAATAGCTGCCCGTTTAACCTGTGGTATCTTCCCAGTTCGCGGAGATCGCACCACAATGGAAGATACGCTCAAGAGTAATCCTCTAAGTCTAAGCGGCAATCTGGCTCAAGGAAAGATGCCAGGCTTCTGCGAGATGTCTTTCCGTCAAAGCATGTGAGAAACACCGTGTCAGAATCATTGCCAGCACTGGATTGTTGGTTTTTGACCGGTGCCACTGCCGTGGGAAAAACCCAGATCGGCTTGGCACTGGCCCGACGCTTACAGGCCGAGATCATCTCGCTGGACTCCATGGCCATTTACCGGGGCCTGGACATCGGTACGGCCAAGCCGACGCCGGAGCAGCAAGCCGAGTTGCAGCACCATCTGATCGACATCGTCGATGCAGACGAAGAATTCAGCATCGCCTGCTATCTCGACGCCGCCCACGCCAAGATCGCCGAGATCAAGGATCGCGGCAACGAGGTCTTGTTCGTAGGGGGCACGCCTTTGTACCTGAAGGCATTATTGCGAGGTCTGACTTCGGGGCCGCCCGCCAATTGGCAGTTGCGAGAAGAGATCGAAGCCGAGGTGGCCGAGCTGGGCCCTCAAGGGCTGTACGAACGATTGCAACAACTCGATCCGTTGGCCGCTTCGCAGATTCACCCCCACGACACACGCCGTTTGATTCGGGCGGTAGAAGTCTTTCGCATCACCGGCGAACCGATCAGCCACACGCAGATGCAGTTCGAAGAGGAAAACACAGCGGAGGATTGCCGCGTTTTTGTACTGCGACGCTCTCGTGAGGAGCAGTACGAGCGGATCAACGCCCGCGTCGATCAAATGCTGGAGAGGGGTCTAGAAGACGAAGTGCAAGGTTTGGTGGCAGGGGGCAACCAGCTCGGCCGGACGGCCAGCCAAGCGGTGGGCTACCAAGAAGTACTTGAGTACTTCGTGCATGGAGACCGCGAGGCAATGACGACGAAGATTAAAACGCGCACACGCCGATTTGCCAAACGCCAAGGCACCTGGTTCCGCAGTCTGTCGGAATGCCGTTTTTACGACATGGCTGGCGAAATAGATGTCGAAAGCATCGTCGCTGAAATTGCGGGTGCTGGGAAAATATCGGGCCGCTGAATAATATTTATTCTTATCTTTCCCCTTCCCGATGCTCGGATGGCGTAATTTTCCGTTTCTTGTGAAGACTGTGACCTACACTTGGAATGGCGATGCTTCGTCTCAACCACTTTGGGTCCAGCAAGGGAGTTTCTAAAATGTCAGATCGCAGGGAACGGCATGCTTATTTTGTCGATAAAAAAGTCCAAGGGGCCCTCCTGGTGCGAGCCGCCCGGTACTGGGTATTGAGCCTGGTGGTCGTAGGGGCTTTAACGATATTGGGTTGGATGTTCGTCTCGCCGGGCATGCCGGTGCTGGTCGAAATTCGCGATCAGCTGCCCTCGCTGTTGGGGGGGTTCGTGGTAGCGCTAGCCGTGTCGCTCGTCGTTTTGCCGGTGATTCTTTACGATTTGGCGCGGATGTCGAATCGGTTTGCCGGCCCGATGCTGCGTTTACGCCGAGGCATGGAGCAAGCAGTTGCCGGGGAGCGTGTCGAAGCGATCCATTTTCGTGATCACGACTATTGGCAGGAGTTTGCCGACGCGTTCAACGAACTCAACGAGCTTCTGCAATCGCAAGAACAAGCGATTCAACAGACTGAATCGGAGCCAGCCGAAAAATTAGTCTCTGCTCGTTAACCCGCGATTTGCGAAATCTTCTAAATTATTATTGGACATCCTCAGGAATTGACCTACGTTTCAGATGGGACTTATTGCAGGTAAGACCGTGAGCTCTTACCTGCGACTTCAGGAGGTCGACGGCCCCACCTACTGCTCATCCACCTTTTCTGTTTTTGCTCGGTGCTATTTTTGACGCCGACGGGAGTCCCTGCCTCATGTTTCGTCCCACGCTGCGCACTGCGCACTTCCCGAGATTTGTTTTCGGTCTAGCGATTTTTCTGTTCCAGGCTGGCAGCTGTGCTTCGGCAGCTGACGTCGTGCTCATCGAAGAGCATTGGGAGCTGCACGTGGGCGGTCCTGACGCGGCCCGCAGCGCGCCGCAAGTCACGATGGTGATGTCGCCGACGGGTGACGTCGAGAACGATTTTTTTATCGTCACGCTCAATCATTGGAGCTATCCAGAATATGCTGCCGGTGGAATCCAGGTGCAGCGCTGGCATAGCGAAGACTGCTACGATGTAGCACACGGTAGCAATCAAGACCCACTCGCTGACGATGAAGAAGTGATTCGTTGGGTGCAGCGGATCCGTCTGGTAGACGGCCAGCTAGAATTCGAGGTCGTCAACGGCTACTTTCAATCTTGGGGAACATTTGGGGACAACGGCGAACTCGCGCTCACGCATCCGACCGAGCTGACGCGACTCAACCAATACCGACCTGCCGTTTCGATCGAACAGTCTGGCATCGGCTACGCCGGCAATCGCGTCTCTTCACTTGTGCTAAAACGCATACAGTGGCAGACGGTCGATGGCGAGCAGCACGAGCTGATTGCCCCGATTGACATCGCCACGGACATCAATCCCTAAGGTTGCTTTACCCTCTGCTCAATCCGCTAGGAGTTCTACCATGAATCAAGCAACGAAGACGTGTTTCCGCAGATCGACTCCGACAGCGCGACGGGGTGCCATCACGGTGTTGGCCGCTTTTTTTTCGATGATCGTCCTGGGCATGGTCGCTATGTCGGTGGATATCGGCTATGTATTCTCGATGAAAGAAGAAATGCAGCGCACCGCCGATGCCGCCGCCCTGGCCGCCTGTTGGGACTACGGCCAGAATCTTGCCCAAGGTAACGATGCCACAACAAGTGAACAGTCCGCTCGGTCCACCGCACAGCAGTTTGCCGCGAACAATCAAGTCGGCAACACTGGCCCGCTCCTGGATGCAAACTCCTCGAATGCTGCCACGGGTGACTTGGTGTTCGGCTACATCAACGATGTGTACGATCCACAGGCAACCTTTGACACGACCTCGTCTAATTTGTTCAATACCGTGAAAGTACGAGTCCGGCGCGACGCGCAGCTCAATGGCGAAGCCCCCAGTTTTTTCGCCCGCATCTTTGGGCACACCGGGCAGCCGCTCTATGCCAATGCGACCGCCGCCATCGTTCGCGACGTGCGTGGATTTAAAACGCCCAACGGTGGGGCGACCATCGAATTATTGCCTTTCGCCTTGGACTTGGAGACCTGGAATGATTGGATGGCTAAGTCGGGCCCCGGGCTGACGGACAATTGGACCTGGGACAGTGTCAATCAGGAAGTCCATTCGGGGCCGGATGGTTGGCTTGAAGTGAATCTCTACCCTCAATCAACCGGCTCGCCGGGCAATCGGGGTACGGTCGATATTGGCAGCAATAACAACAGCACCGCCGACATTGCCCGACAGATTCTCTATGGCATCACTGCCGCCGACTTGGCTTATCATGGCGGAAAGCTGGAGCTCGATCACTGTGGAGAACTATTGCTCAATGGGGACACGGGAATTAGCGCAGGGGTCAAGGACGAACTCGAAGCGATCAAGGGACAGCCGCGGACCATCCCGATCTTTAGTCAGGTCAATGGTCTCGGTAACAACGCCATGTACACCATCGTCTGTTGGATGGGCATCCGCATTGTGGATGTCAAACTGACCGGACCGATGAGCAAGAAGCATGTCACGATTCAGGCCGCGCCCATGGTCGGGCCGGGAGTGATTCCTTCGACGGAAACTGGCACCAGTGCCTATGTCTACTCACCTGCTGTCTTGCTTGAATAGCGACGGCCCGAGAACAAAGCTTATGATCTTGAATCCGAGGAAGACGTTATGGTCAGCCGCAGCAGATTTCAGGCCCGCTTTAGGAATCGGCTGCTTACGGCAAAACGCTGTGGCGCGGCTGCCGTGGAGTTTGCCATCGTCGCTCCGCTGTTTTTTATGCTGGTCTTTGGCTGCATTGAATTCGGACGGGCGTTGATGGTGCAACAAATTCTCACCAATGCCTCCCGCGTCGGTGCTAGGCAGGCCATCACACTCAACGCGACCGAATCGGACGTGATCGCAACCGCGACGGGCTATGCCGCCGGCACAGCCGTGCCGGGGGTATCGGTAACGGTCACTCCCAGTCCTGCGACTGCCGCAGCCGGAGACATGGTCAGCGTGACGGTTGCTGTGCCGTTCAGCAATGTCAGCTGGATACCCGCCCCCTGGTTCATGGGCGGGACCTCGCTCGACGCCACTTCCATCATGCGAAAAGAGGGATTCGAATAGTGTTGTCGATACGGTCGGTAATCAGTAATCCTTTGCTACTACCGTCATCCGTTCCCCACCAAGGCGTACACGCTCGCCACATTGCCACTCGACGGTCTGTCTCCTGCTCGACCAGCGAATGGACCAGCAGCAAGACTTCTTCGGCATGGGCGTGCTAGCGCCAGAGGATTTCTTCCTTGCCACCCGAGTCAGCCACCAGATGACGAACTTGGTTCCATAGACTTTCCCTTCCCAGAACCAAGCCACCGCGGAGACTTTCCCAGGGCGAACGGCCGGCCTCTCCAAACATCTGGGCGACCTGCTGGCGATACTCCGTCTGCGCCGGGCGTCGCGTGCGGCCGAAATAGCTCAACTAGTCGAGGCACACCCATTGTGGTGGAGTCGTCTTGCTAAGTCCGGCGCGTGCTCCACCTATAGCTCGTCAACTCTCACTTTCCGCTCGCTACCACGGGCCGTCACATGATACACGGCATCTTCAAAATCGACTCGGATTGGGAATGCCCTAACGACAGCTACCCGACTACAAGAAGTCGTCAAGTGTCAAGAGTTGACCGTGCGCCCCTTGCGCCCTAATTTGCCAGGATATCGCCCTTAGAACTGGGATACCGCATAACTTTCAGGTTCGCCCGATAATTAGTATGTTTCCTGAAGATCAACGGTACGAATGAACATGCGATGAATTGCATATATATCTTAGCCTCAAGTACCCTTTGTCTTGTTTGACAATTGCCATTTTCGCGGAGCTGGGGTTATACGTTGGTTAGACGAGCTCACTGGTTGAGAGCTTCAGCGAGAGCTACCGGAAGAATTTGATGTTACGGTACAAAGCGGGTTGCAAATTTATTGACGGAGGAGTGCACGCTCAGGTTTTGGACTTTCCGGCTGTTATCACCTGCGCGGCTGATCTACCCGAAGCGCGCCACTTGTTGACGACGGCGCTACTGGATGTGACAGAAACGCGTCTGGAACTTGGACAATCTTTGCCAACTCCGAATCCCCTAGTTACCGATCCTGATATGGATGTTGAGGAGCCAATCTACCTGCATCTAAGCGTCAGTACCGATGTCGTGGAAACGCCAGCCGGAGAAGTCGCTTCGTGAAACGGAAGGATCTTCTGAAGCATCTTCGCCAGCATGGATGCGAACTCTTGCGCGAGGGTCGAGGTCATTCAGTGTGGGGTAATCACGCCAACAACCAACAAGCATCGATTCCGAGACATCGGGAGATTAACGAATACACAGCTCGAGGAATTTGCCGACAACTCGGTGTTTCTGAACCATGAATGCGAAAAAAGGTCGTGCAATTTGACGCTAACTATCCCGCCGCGCCACCAACTTGGCAAGCTCGAGCAGCGTCACTTTGGCCTGCGTAGGCGGCAGCCTCGCCAACGCTTCGCATGCTTTTTTCGCATGCATTAGCGCCACGTCTCGAGCGTGTTGCGGCGCTCCCGAAACGTCCAACCAGTCGAGCAGCCGTAGCGTGTTCTCCCCATCGGGTGCTGCGACCAGCTGCTGCAAACTGCGCCTTTCGATCTCGCCCAGCTGCTCGCGGAGATGGATCAAGGGCAGCGTCATCTTGAGATGCTCAAGATCGGTGCCTAACGATTTGCCAGTAAGGCCTTCTTCGCCTTCCAGATCAAGTAAATCGTCGGCTATCTGAAAAGCGATGCCTAAGTGCCGGCCGTAGGTTTCCAGGCTGCGGACCACTTCGTCGCCCGCGCCCGCGTAATGCGCGCCGAGCGTGCAGCAACAAGCCGTCAGCTCGGCCGTTTTGGCCTCGATAATCTCGAAGTACGCCTCGCGGCTCAAGCAGAAATCGCCACTTGCCGCCGTTTGGCGTAACTCGCCGGCACAGACGATGTTCGTCGCCCGACCAATGGTCCGGCAGCCAAAAGTAGTCTCCAGCGTACTGGCCAGATAAAAGGCGTGCGAAAACAGAAAGTCGCCAAACAGGATACTCGTTCGGTTGTTCCAGCGGGCGTTGATCGTCTGTTCGTGACGACGCAGTGTGGCTTCATCGAGTACGTCGTCGTGAACCAGCGTAGCCGTGTGCACCATCTCGACGACGGCGGCCAAGGTGCGATGTGCGTCGTTCACCTCGCCGCCAGCTTGGGCAGACAGAAGCAGGAGGGCAGGGCGGAGTCGTTTACCGCCCAGGCGGAAGGCGCGTTGAGCTGGCTCGTCGATGCTCGGGTCACGGTGCCGAAGCTCGGCTTGAAGTCGATGATTGACGCCTTCGAGTTCGCCGGCTATCGGACCAAACAACTTAGCCAATGCCATTCGTGTATTCGTTTGGGAAGTTTTTACGTAGCTCATCGCAATCCTTTTATCGACAACCACTCTACTGTTCAATCGCTAGTTTCACTACGCAAAAAATGTCCGCTCCGTCCACCCGACTTCTCTTCCAGTTGGATTTTTTCAATCGTCATGCTGCGATCTACGGCCTTGCACATGTCGTAGACTGTTAAAGCGGCCGTACTTACCGCAGTCAACGCTTCCATTTCGACACCCGTCTTGGCGGTCACTGTGACGGTGGCTTCGATGCGAAGAGCATCGTCACCGATGGACTGAAAATCTAGCTGCACCGAGTCAAGCGGCAAAGGATGGCAAAGGGGTATCAGCTCGGCAGTTCGCTTGGTAGCCATGATGCCAGCAAGGCGTGCCACTTCCAGCACGTCGCCTTTGGCGAGATCGCGATTCAGGATCCTCTGACGAGTGGCGGCTAGCATCCGAATCGTTCCGCTTGCGCGGGCTGTGCGCAAGGTCGACTCCTTGCCGCCGACGTCTACCATGCGGCTAGCTCCTTGTGAATCGAAATGGCTAAGTTCGGACATCGGACATCCGGAATAATTAGGGTAAAGGAGGCCATTGTAGACGGCAGTCGCCTCGCGTCGAGGGGCGCTGCTGCCACTCGCATTATTAACCGCAGTGGTCAGGTCACTTTAACCCGCGGCAGCAACCCACGGCAGCTATCTCCGCCTGAGTAACCAGGTGAGAAAAACCCAAGCGGCGACAGACGCTAGCAGTAAGCCGACCAGGTGCCAAGGTTTACTGCTATTGTCAGACGCTTGAGGATCGCCGCCCACCGGCGAAGACTTAATCTCGGCAAGTACTCCCCGTGCCCGCTCCAGGTCGCTATGACGAACCAGCACGCTGACCATCCCAGGTGCCTCGGCTCGAAAACCAGCAGTAAAATCGCCGGCCGAAGTGGCGTCGATCTCTTCCCCTGCCAAGGTACTGACGATCATTGCCGCCTCCATGTCCGTGGACACGCGCAAGAGTGCTTCAGGTCGGTTACCGGAATCTTGCATGAAGGACCTCGAGGGATGAATGAGGACTGCAGGACGAAGCGGATACGCCATGAACTGGCCGAACGCGTGCAGGGCGGCCGTCGATAATTCTACACGGCGGGCCCCAGAAGGGAAACCATCGCTCCTAGCAGCAGAACAGCCCAAATGCCAAATCTGTCTAGACGGCAAAAGAAAAAGCCTCGCTACCTTTTGGGTAGCGAGGCCATTTGAGCGGGGAAGTGGCGACTCACCGGGAGAGATCAGTCGCCGCGCAGTTGACTCATTCAACAGCCCCTATCTTACTACAAAAATCCGTTGGTGATTTCCCAACGGGTTGGCACTAAACCAACTCTTTGTGAGCTCCAATTAACGTTCTCAGCCGCTCTGCCAGAAGAGCAGAATCGAATGGCTTTTTGAACGTTTCGTTGATGCTCGAACGATCAAAGCTAGCCGTCGTGCCATCATCTGGCAGCAAGGCAATCAAGATCGTATCGGCAAAGTCGTTGCTGCGACGCAGGTTTTGGCAAATCTGCAACGCTTCGACTTGTCCGATCGAGAAATCAACGATGATGCAATCGGGGTGGAAGCTTTCGGCTTGAATGCCTGCTTCAAATCCGCTTGCAGCAGTCGATGTTCGGAACGACCTTTCGGCTGGCAGTTCACGCTTGAGATTCTCAATCAACACCTGATCCTGCGCGACGATCAAGACTTTGGCCATGGCCTCGTCCTCAAGATCGCCCAGCGGCATGCCGTGCTCTTTGAGGAACTTGATCAGATACTCACGAGGAATTCGGCGGTCTTGCGAACCAGGAATTCGATAACCCTTCAATCGTCCAGAGTCAAACCATTTGCTGACCGTGCGGGGGGCCACTTTGCAAATTTTGGCGACCTGGCCAGTAGTAAAGACCTTCATCACGGGTACTCCAATAAATGTCTTGCGTATGCTAGTCAAGCTGCCAGATACTCATCTCGCAACTTGCCGCGTCCTGATTGTCTGCGCTCAGCCTGGCAATCAATTCCCTCCCGCCAGTGGGTCACTGCAAGGAAGCAATCGCTTCCGGGCACTTTTTTGCTAAGAGCAAACCTGGGTCGGGGCGCTCCGTAATCGCATGGTGGTTTGGCTCAGTTCCTTCTGACCCGCTCCGTCATGTTGAACCTATCGGCAATGCAAGCACTGGAAGATTGGAAAAATTCGTTAGATTGGCGACTTTAGGAGCATGGCGCCCTAACCGTTACAATCTCAACACCAAGTTTCAAATCCGGCATGCATTGCAACATCAGTTGTTGCAACAAAAATACGGTTGCTAGAGAGAGCAAGTGAACAGGGCGCTACGCGTACCGTGTTTTAAACAGCTGCGTTTCCCTTGATTCAGGCAGGCTCCCCCCTAGGAGCAGGATGTTCTTGTCAGCCGGATTGGCCGGTTAAGGCCGATGCTGGCGAGAGCAACCTTTCCGATAGGTAGTTTCGATTCAAACGGGGGTCCGACTTTAGAAAGTTTCGCGTGTTGCGGCGAGAAGATTGGTTATACCGGCTGTAAGGAGACCTTAGGACGCGATTTGTACCTAGAAGAGGGGCAGTTGAAGAAGGGGCCGTCACGGCACAGAATCATAGTGGCCGCGAATAATACGATGGATCATGCTGCTTTTGCGCCGCTGTCAGCAGCGGTTTGCCCAATGTTACCGTCCGCCGAGACATCCTCGAAACGGACGGACACTTGCTTCGAAATACCGGACTCTTGCATGGTGATGCCGTAGATGGTGTCGGCACACGACATAGTTCGCTTCGAGTGGGTGACAACGATGAACTGTGTGGAACTCATAAACTCTTTGAGTACCTCGACGAAACGGACGATGTTGGCTTCGTCGAGTGCCGCATCGACTTCGTCGAGCACACAGAAAGGGCTAGGCCGACTGCGGAAAATGGCGAGCAACAGTGCCACGCAAGTAAGCGTGCGCTCGCCGCCTGAGAGAAGCGAAATGCTGCGAGGTTGCTTGCCGGGGGGACGCGCGATGATTTCGATGCCACATTCGAGCACGTCCTCGATTTCGCTGTCGTCGATGATGATGTCGGCCTCGCCGCCGCCAAACAAATTTCCGTAGAGCTCCTGAAAGTGTCCGCGAATGACGTCGAGCGCTTTGACAAACAAGTCGCGGCTCTCAATGTTGATTTGCGAAACTAGCTGTTCTAATTGAAGTTTTGCCTTACGTAAGTCTTCATATTGTTGCGAAAGAGTCGAATGGCGATCTTCTACCGCTTCGAGCTCCGATAGTGCTTCGACGTTCACCGGACCGATGCTTTGAATTATTTGTCGTAGTGAACCAATCTCTCGATCGACCTCCTCGCGAGGACCAAATTCCACGAGAGTTTCGGTAGTGGCTAATACCGTCAGGTTCAGGTCGTAGTCGTCCGACATTCGGGTGGCCAGGTCACTGCGCGCGTGCTGCAGCTGCTGTAAGCGGAGTTCGGCTTGTTGCTGGGCACTTTGGCCCTTGAGTAGCTGCTCGCGCAATCGCTCAGCATCGCGCAAGAGTTCAGAACGCCGCTTGCGTAGCTCGCCATGCTGCTGGCTCAGCGCTTGCGAATCGGTGGCAAAAGTTTCTTTCGTTCGATAGAGTTCCGAAAGTTCACTGCCAAAATCCAAAACGGACTGTTTCAGCGACTCCTGCTGCTCATGGCACTGTGCATCGCGGTGACGGGTGTCGGCCAGAGCTCGGTCGTGCTCTTTGTGGTCGCGCTCTAGTTGTTCCATTTGTCCACGTAAGCCGTCGCGTCTTTGTTCTCCACGGGCTAACGCGACGCGATGGTCGGTCACGGTTGTTTGCAATGATGCCAATTGCTCTTCGAGCTGCTTGCCTTTTTCAGACCACTGGTGGATCGACGTATTGAGTTTCTCCAGGTTGGCTTGGTGGGCCGCCAGCTCCTGCCGATGCTGCACGAGATCAGTACCGGCGACGGTGGCATCCTTGTCGGCAGCTGAAAACTCTGCGGCGGCGGTTGTATGTTGTCGATTGGCTTGATCGGCCCGTTCGCGCATCGCGGCGAATTGCAATTGCACTTTGGCGAGCATCGCTGTCTGCTGCTTGTGATTGGCGGCCAGTCTTTGCCGCACTTCCTCGTTTTCGAATATCGCGGCTTCTAGATTTGCACAGCTTGCTTCCTGCTGCTTTGCTTCGGACTCCATTTCGTTGATTTCATCTACCAGGGCACGCAACTCACTGCGACGTGAAAGCAAGCCCGTTGTCGACTGCCGCGGGCCTACGATAAAGGTGCCGTCCGCCGCGACAACTTCGCCTACGACCGTGACGTAGTTCAAACCTCGTCCGACACCGCCAGCTAGTCGCATGGCTGTGTGCAAGGAATCCACGAACCACCAGCGGCCTAACAACCTGCGCGAGAGGATCGCCAGATCGGGTGTGGTTTCTACGAATTGGTCGGCCCGGCCCATAACGCCGGGCTCGTGACTCAAATCAATGCGGTCCACGGCGCTTGCCGGCAGAGGCACGTCCAACCGCAGAAAACTTGTCCGCCCGGCCCAATCACTCTCGGTCATCGTAAAGAACGAAGGGTCGGCTTTTTCGATAAGTAAATGGTTGGCCCGTTCGCCTAAGGCCGTTTCTACTAAGGCCGCAGTGTCGGCATCGACGTTCAATAAGTCGGCAACGACACCCCGCACACATCCGAAGGGACCGCCCGGTTCTTCCTGCGAGAGCCTGAGCGCTTCCTTCGTGCCAGCACTCAGTCCATCGAGTCGGAGTTCTAACTCCTCGAGCACAATGGCACGTTCTTTGGCTCCCGAAAGCCGCCCACGCAAATCAGCCAAATGAGATTGCGACGTTGCGAGCGTTTGCCGATTCTTTAGCAAATTGTCTTGCACTTCGGTGAGTCGTAAATCTGCCTCTTGAGCCTCAGCCTCTGAGGACTGTAGATTGCTTTGCACCTGGGCGAGTTGCTTATTCAGCTCTAATCGGTTTGTCTCAGCATGCTCCAGTTGCTGACGATACCGATCCGTTGCGGCAATCGAGCGGCTGCGCTCGGATTCAAGGACATGAATTTTGTGCTCAAGTTGCGTCGCTGCGTGGAGCACCGTCGAGTGCTCTTTGCGCCACGCATCAAGATTTTTCCGACCTTGGGCGAGGGACTTCTGAGTCAGATCAAACTGGGCTTGTTGGGATTGAACTTCGCCGTAGAGCTCGTCGTATTGGGCTTCGGCCGTCTCGAGTGCGACGGATGTCTCGGTGACGAGCTGCTCGGCATTACCGGCTCGCGACGTCATCGCCAGTAATTGCCGCTGGAGCCGCTCAGATTCTTGCTCCAGCTCGTCACAACGAGCCAGCTGACTACGCCGCGTCGATTCGCATTGGGCAATCCGCTCGCGGACCGTCGCTGCCTGGTCACTCGTCTCGTTAAGTTTGTCTTGCAAGCGGTCTGTTTCAGATTCGGCAGCAGACAATTGCTGTTCGCTAGTGGCGACTTGTTGTTGCATTTGTTCGCTGCAGCGTATTGTTTCTGCGGCTTCCGCCTGCAATTCCTGAAACTGCCGCGAGAGATCACGCCAGTCCGAGAGTGCCACTTGGATCCGCAGCTGTTTCAATCGGTCCGACTGCTCTTTGTATTTGCGCGCCTTTCCCGCCTGGGAGCGAACGCTTCGAAGTCGCGAGTCAAGCTCGTCAACAATGTCGGAGAGCCGCAGCAAGTTTTGCTCGACGCGTTCCAATCGACGTGCTGCTTCTTGGCGCTTGAGCTTGAATCGACTCACCCCAGCGGCTTCTTCGAAAATGAGCCGACGTTCGCGCGGTGACGATTGGAGTAGGGCATCGACTTTGCCCTGTTCGATGATGCTATAGGCACCCGTCGAGACGCCAGTGCCCGCAAACACGTCGCGGATGTCGCGCAGCCGAACTTGCTGACGATTGATCAGGTACTCTCCCTCGCCACTACGGTAAACGCGGCGAGTGATCTGCACTTCGTCGGAATCAAAATCGAGAATGCCAGTCGAGTTGTCGAAGATCAGCGTAACTTCTGCTGAGCCTGTTTGCCGCCGGCTGCGCGAACCGCTGAAAATGACATCCGTCATCTCCTTGCCGCGCAATGCCTTGGCACTTTGGGAACCGAGAACCCATTTGATCGCATCGACTATGTTCGACTTGCCCGAGCCATTGGGGCCGACCACAGACGTGATTCCAGCAGGGAACTCAAACCGAGTACGATCGGCAAAGCTTTTGAAGCCGTTGAGTTCCAGTGCTTTGAACATAGACGATTAGTCGGTTAGCGGCAGAGAAGCTGGGCTTAATCTTTGTTGCCGAAGAGCTCAGACTGAGGTGTTTGAATGCGATACGACTCAGAAGTCTCTTGATCGGCCACAGAGTCCGTGTTGGATTCCAGCAGTTCTCCGCCGCCGGTAGGTATGGCGTTGACACGAAAACGACTTGTCAAACAACCCGTGTCCTTGGCTTGTTGTATCATTTGGACAATATCCGGATATTCGCCGCCCAATTCCACGACGGTTCGAATCACTGCGTCAAGGTTGTTCGAAACAACTCTCTGTTGGGTCGTTTCGCCGAAGCGACTGATCTTGACTTCTCCGCCACTGAGTCCATTCACTAGAATATGAGGCCCAGCGTCCAGCACCAGGGGCAGGGTGAGCCGATGTTCTTTGCCGAACAAAACCACTTCGGGCTGATGACTGCTCGTGACATGGACCAAGGACTCGCCGGGAATATCCAGAATATGGTACCGGAATTTGTTATTCATCATTTCACCGCGCACAAGCGAGTCATTGGGAGCCATGGCCGTGAGCGAGCGGAATGCGCCGTAGCGCGTCTCGGCACTTTTGACTTCGAGCAGCGTGCGTAGCTGGTCGTAGGCTGCGCCATCGTCCATGGCACTTAACGCAACCAACGCGTGCGCGCGGAAAACAGGTTCCTCGCGGGCAATTTTCACGAGTGGATCGACGGCCTCTGTGATGTCAAGATAGGCAAGAGCCTCGGCAGCGTAGAAACGAACTTCAGGGTCGTCAGCAACGAGTCCTTGCTTGAGAACCTCAATCGCTTGATCGCTACTGATCGCCTCCAGTCGCAATGCAGCGGCGGCAGAAGTAATCGGATCGAGCAATTGGTTATTCAAGAGTTGGAGTCGCGTTTGCAATTGGTTGTGTGACTCGTTGACGGCAACACTACGCACGATGCGCATGTATCTTCCTACGTTGTCCTTGTAGCGGGGATGCAATTGAAGCTCGATAAATTCGTCCGTTTTGGGCGTGGCCACTCCCCGACGCTGACCCTCGAAATAGCTGAAGAAACGTTTGCTGATGGCCTTGCTGAGGGTTTGACTCATCCGCACTGATTGTTTCTCATGATCGAGAATAAGCCCCAAACTTCGAGATTTTGAGGCTCGACCGCCCCCCAAAACGCGACCCTTTCTGGCGCGAGCCAACTCTTCGGGAGAGTCGGCTGTCGGATCAACCAGCATCGGGCCCTCGGCGATTGCCATCAGATGGCCTTGTCGAATCTGGCCTCCTAAAACGGCCATTTCGGTTAGGCGAGTTTCGAGCAACTGCCCGCCTCTCAGGCTGGAGGTGTTGCTTCGCGTGGGAGTGCGAACTTCGATGTCGAATTGCTCACCCGCCTCGATTCCAGGTCGCAAGAGGCCTCTGACTAAGACTAGGGCGGTATTGGGAGAGGCTAGAATCTGATTCGGGCGCTTAACCTCACGGCGATTCATCTCGCCCAATAAGGCGGCCCGTTGCGGAGAGGGTGGCGGGTCTTCGCCGGTACCCTGAAGTCCGGTCATTAGCGCAACGGCTTCTAGCTTGATATATTCCATGCCGTAGGGATGAGCCAGGTCGCCAACTAACGTAGTCAGGGGCGAATCGCCGTCGCTAAGCTGCGGTTCAGGACTTTGCTGCCTGAGGATGGGGCCCATGCAGCCTGACGCGCAAACAATAACCGCAATCACGATAAAACTAGCGCTGCGGATCGAGGGCTCTACCCCATATTTTATCACGTTCGTGCTCCTGCTCGTTTAACCATCGGGCCTGATACTTCGCGCTAAGTTTTTGCGCGCAGCATCAGTAGCCTAAAATGCGGCAGAAGCTTAAGGGACAGCCCCGGTTGGGTCAACGTCAGGGCGAATCCCATCCAGGAGGACTGCAAAGTCATCTGCTATCTTGTTTAATGACCAATGTCCAAGCCCCAATGACCGATGAATCCCGGATTTACCGCTTCAAGAATTGGTCATTGGGATTTGGTCATTCCTGCTCGACCTAACGACTTTGCAGTTCTCCTGGGATCCCATCAAGGAGGATCATAGCCGCCTTGGTGCCAAGGGTGGCAGCGGCCAATGCGATGCAAGCCACGAAAAGTTCCTCGAATCGCCCCATATTTTTGAACAGAGGCAATAAAATAGGTACTGCACGTCGGTTGGAATCGGCAGCGCGGGCCCAACCAAGGGCTAATGGTCCACTGATAGCACCAGACGACTCCGATTAAGCACCAGCGCGGAATGAACCAAATTGTTCTCACAGGTTCTCCCCAGATGCGTCACACGGCGGCGACAGCTTGCTTGCGTTAATCGAAGCCAGCTTCTGCAGCGAGGATTGTAAACGGACGACATCTGGCTTGGCCCCTCGACGCGGTAATACTACCAAATCAAGCCGGCGGGGCAGATCGTTTTGGGCCAGGCGGAAGGCCTCTCTTAGACAGCGTTTCCAGCGATTTCGCAAAACGGCATTGCCGCATCTGCGCGATACGACCATTCCCAAACGAGGTTGGGTCGAAGTTCCAAACGCTGAGTGGACAACAAGAAGACCATCGGCCGCACTACATCGTTGCTGAAACACACGCTCGAATTCTGACGACTTAAGCAGTCGCACGGACTTTGGAAAACTGAATCTGGGCATTGCGGTTAAATCTTATTTGGCAAAAGGCTTACCATTGCAAATCTGTCCGAGGATCTTCGGGATGTTTTTCGCACAAAAAACGAATTTGCTCGCGATCTTCTGCAGAAAGATCTTTGGGCAGAACAATTAGCAATTCTGCAAACAGATCACCGGCAAGACTACCGTTGCTCTTTACACCGTGACCTTTCACTCTCAGCTTACTACCGCTGGAGGCGCCTGGGGGTACCGTGAGCGTGATCGTGCCGTGAGGGGTCGGCACATCGATTTTGGCTCCAGCGACGGCCTCGGCCAGCGTAATCGGCACGCGTAGGTCAAGCCGTGCACCCTGGCGGCGAAAGTGAGGATGAGGTGCCACATGCACCTTGATCAGAATATCTCCGTTCGATCCGCCATCGGCGCTCGGGTTGCCCTGGTTGCGGAGTCGAATTTTCTTGCCGGACTCAATGCCGGCCGGGATTTTTACTTGGATCGTTTCTACGCTGCCGTCTGCGCGCTGTACCGCGATCTGAGCTTCTCCGCCCAGGATGGCGATTGGAAAGGGGACGGTCAGTTCATGTTCGATATTCGAGCCACGCGAGGGCGCCTGGCGAGGCGGACTGCGTTTTCCTCGCTGGCTGAAGTTCTTGAACAGATCGGCAAACCCACCACCGCCCGGGCCGCCCCCGCCGAACAAATCTTCAAGGTTGATATCGACGTTGGGGCCGCTGCCACCTCCGGTCGGCCTAGCTCGTGGGCCGGAGCTTTCGTGTCCATAAGATCCGGGGCCATAAGACTCGTAGGCACTGCCGTAGCGATCGTACATTTCCCGCTTCTTGGTATCGTTAAGTACATCGAAAGCCGATTGTACCGCCTGGAATTTTGCCTTGGAGCCGGCGTCGTCCGGATTGAGATCGGGATGGTGCTTACGCGCCAGCTGCCGATAGGCTTTTTGAATCTCCTCTGGCGAGGCACTACGGCTTACGCCCAGGGTTGCGTAATAATCTTCTTCCATGTGAACAGTGAGGGAATCAGCCGCTGGGTCAGGGGAGGTTAGGTGTCACCTGCTATTCTACAGCTCTCCGTGCCGATTGGTAGCGGCTCTTAGGCCATTTGGCGTGCTAAACTAACACTAGGTGAGCCGTACGCGCTAGCACCGGGTGGCCTTCGGAAGTATCCGGGCTTGTGTCTGCGGCTTAATCGGATAGGAGACTTCGCTTTGCTTCGTCTAACTCTAGTTTTGGCATTCGCTCTCGGATTTGGCGGGGCGGCGCTGCCGGCGTCGGCCGCAAGTTACGACGGCCGCCTCACGGTGACGGTTCTTGACGAAGAGACTCGCCAGCCGATTGCCGCTCGCATGGAGCTGCGCGATAATCGGGATCGGCCCGTGCGTATTCGTGCCGAGGGAGCCGTACCGCACGGAAATTACTTAGTCTTTGCAGGCCAGGTTACGCTGGATCTGCGCAAGGGATTTTATCAATTCCTCATCGAGGCAGGCCCCGAGTACCAAACGCGACCGGGGCATTTTACGATTGAGCGCCACGCAGAGGACAGCACCGAGGTCGCGCTCCGACGGCATGTCAACATGCATGCCGAAGGTTGGTGGGCTGGTGACTTGGATGTTCGCCAAAAACACAATGTGATGCCGCTGATGATGCGTGCAGGCGGCGTGGATTTAGCGCCAATTTTTAACCGTGAAAACATACGTGGCAAATGCAAAAAAGAAGCGCTGCCGACAAAAGTTCCAACGAGATCGTTCGTTTCGCTAGACTACCGACGTGGCGGCGGGCTGCTGCTATTGGGCACCGGGCAGACGATTCGGTCCTATGATGTATGCACGGCTGCCAAAGAGGATTCGTCGTTGTCTCTTCTCACCGAAGCACGCGCTGCTGGCGACGATATCGTGGCGCTCACGCCTTTTGCCTGGGACTTGCCACTCTGGATTGCCTCCGGCCGGCTTAGTGCGGTGCAGATTATCCATCGGCATGCGCTCGGCGATAGCGTGGAGGACGATGAGGGCTGGGGGCGACCACGCGACAAAACTTTTTTTCCCGGCAAGATGGGCAACGGCCGCTGGAGCGAAGCGATCTACCACCATTTACTCAATTGTGGATTACGCATTCCTCCCGCAGCTGGCAGTGGTTCGGGGGCAAATGCGAATGCTGTGGGCACCAATCGAGTCTACGTTCACTGTGAGGAGTTTTCGATAGAAAATTGGTGGGCAGGACTAAGGGCCGGGCAAGTGATGGTAACCAATGGTCCGCTCTTGCGAACGCAGGTCGAGGGCCAATTGCCGGGGCACGTTTTTCAACTTCAGTCGGGAAGATCTCACGAGTTTCAGATCGCTCTCAGTTTGTCTTTCTATCAGAAAGCCCCCGTCGAATACTTAGAAATTGTGAAGAACGGCCAAGTGGTGCACGAGGTGCGTTTAGCTGAGCTCGTCACACAGCACGGCAAAATGCCTCCCTTAAATTTTGATAGCAGTGGTTGGTTTTTGGTGCGCGCGATGACGAGTCAGACGCAGAATTACCAATTTGCCACGACCGGTCCCTACTATGTGCAATCGGGCCACGAGCCGCGAATCAGCCGCGCGAGCGCGAGGTTTTTTCTCTCTTGGCTCGACGAAGCGGCTGAAGAGTTTGCCGGCAATCTGGAGGTCGTTGCCGATGTCAATGTAGCACGTCCCTTTTGGGAAGATCTATTATCGCGGGCGAATGCCGACTGAGCCTTTTGAACAGGAGATAACAGAGGAAACGGAGACTTCACACCAAAAATCACTTATCTTATCTCTGTTCTCTCTGTTCTCTCTGTTACTCTACTTCAATGTGTTTTTGGTCGCGGCCGAAGGCCGCGCTCGGTTCAATCCGTGTTTCATCCGTCCCGGCGCGCCGGGATTCTTCACGAAGGCTGATACTACCGGGCTGATACTACCGGACTGGTATTACCAGGCTGGGAATTATTTGCTTGCATCGTCAGAATCAATCCACC
>Ga0115002_10002502_pt1 | contig 23939 bp, 21 predicted proteins | sample ArcticOcean_MG_C_8_FD_89576 | JGI IMG/M metagenome (GOLD analysis project Ga0115002, IMG submission 89576) | Marine microbial communities from western Arctic Ocean - ArcticOcean_MG_CB11_86 | ecosystem: Environmental > Aquatic > Marine > Oceanic | place: Arctic Ocean: Canada Basin | collected... | reverse complement strand
CTCCCAGGACTGCCATCCGCACCCATCCCCACGCCCGATGTCGGGGGGGCAGGGGGGGCAATCCCGCTGCCCGGCCAACCCGCCACGCAAACACCGCAGCAAACACCGCAGCAAACACCGCAGCAAACACCGCAGCAAACACCAACCGGCCAGACAGCACCCACCCCGCCAACGCCCCCCGCTCCGGCCGAAACAGACAATCCCACCGAAGACCTGCCGTTGATGGAGGAGTTGCCTGAAATCGAGTGAACACGGCCGCCACCTCCCAACCAACTCAACCCACACACAACTCCGCTAACTCGCACCGCATCCACCATGCCGCCTCTCAATCAACTGATCTTCGAACGCCCGATCTACGAACTCGAGGACCGGTTGTCGGATCTCGAACAAAACGACGATCCGTCGTCGGAATTGCGATCCGAGATCCGCGACCTGCGACTCGAAATCACTCAGAAACGCCGCGAGATCTTCGCCAGCCTCGACGCGTGGCAAATCACTCAGGTCGCTCGACACCCCGAACGACCACAGACGCTCGACTACCTCGAACTGGTCTTCGACGAGTTCGTCGAATTGCACGGAGACCGAGCCTTCCGCGACGACCCCGCGATGCTCACAGGCTTTGCCACCCTCGATTCACTCAAGGTGCTCTTCGTCGGCCAGCACAAGGGCCGAAATCTCAAGGAACAAGAAAAACACAACTACGGGATGGCTCACCCAGAAGGCTATCGCAAGGCCCTGGGCAAGATGCAGATGGCGGCGAAGTTCGGGCTGCCAATCGTCTGCTTCATCGACACCAAGGGAGCCTACCCGGGCATCGAAGCCGAAAAACGGGGCCAAGCCTACGCCATCGCTTACAATCTCCGCGAGATCGCAAAACTGGCCACACCGATCGTCTGTGTCGTCATCGGGGAAGGGGGGTCCGGTGGAGCTCTGGGTATCGGAATCGGCGATCACATCGCCATGCTCCAATACTCCTATTACTCCGTGATCAGCCCGGAAGGCTGTGCAGGAATCCTGTGGAAACACGTTCAGTTTCGTGAACAGGCTGCCAACGCTCTGAAATTCACATCCGACAACCTGCTGCGGCTCGGTGTCGTCGACGAGGTGATTCCCGAACCGCTGGGAGCAGCTCATCGAGATCACCGCCAAATGGCCATGACGCTCAAGGCTTCGCTGATCGATGCAATTCGAGAACTCCAGGAACTGCCGTCCGACGAATTGCTCGATCGACGCTACCAAAGATTTCGACGATTGGGCGTCTTCGAAGAATCCTCAGCCGCCGAATCTGATGATGACGCTTCTTAGATTGAGTTTCAGCGCAAGCCGTTTTTCCGGCCGCTGTCAGCCGCTCATTCTGCCTGCCTCGGTTTTCGACCCGCCCAGCACGATTTCGGACTGACGATTCAGCGCGGGGCGTTTTTGTGCGAGCCGCGTCCTGACAGCCGATCCCCGGTCACAACAACGTCCGATAATGTCTGTTATGTTAACTTCCAGACGATATATCGAACTGGCGCTCGTCGGACTCGTCATTGCCGTGCCACTGGCCACCACCATCGCTTGGCCACTGCTCCCAGCTCAAGGATCACTCGATCCACCCGTCAACGGCAGCTCGATCTACCCGCCCAGTACCTTGCCTCTCCAATCACTAAGACTCGATCCACCAAGCCCAGTCCCGGCACGATTCAGCCACGTCCAAATCGTCGATCTCGACGGCGACCTTCAACCCGAAATCCTCGCCTGCGACGCCCTCGCCAACCGCCTGGTCGCCTACCACCGCACCGACGACAACACCTGGACCGAACACACAATCAGCTCGGACATGGCCACACCGGCCCACGCCACCGTCGTCGATATCGACGCAGACGGTGACCTCGACATCCTCGTCGCCATCCTCGGCAACGCCTTTCCCGACGACAGCCACGTCGGACGAGTCCTCCTGCTCGAACGAAACGGCGACCGCTACGACCGACACGTCCTGCTCGAAGCCACACGCCGCATCGCAGACATCCAGGCCGGTGACCTCGACGGCGACGGAGACATCGACCTCGCCGTAGCTGAATTCGGCTACGCCCGAGGCCGCATCCTCTGGCTCGAAAACCTCGGACAACGCCACTTTCGCGACCACCAACTACTCTTTGCTCCCGGCACCATCAACGTCCCCATCGCCGACCTTGACAACGACGGCGATCTCGACATCGTCGCCAACGTCACACAGGACGACGAAGAAATCTGGGCCTTCGAAAACCTCGGACACGGACGCTTCCAGAAACGACGACTCCACAAGTGGCTGAACTTCGACATCGGTGGCTCGGGACTTATCACCGCGGACCTCGACCAGGACGGCGACACCGACCTGCTGGTCACCGTCGGTGACAATCTCGAGTACGCATACACCTACCCTCAGCCCTACCACGGCTGCTTCTGGTTCGAAAACAACGGTGAATGGTCCTTCCAGATCCACCGGATCAGTCATCTCGGAGGCGCCCATGCGGCATCGGTCGCCGACCTCGATGGCGACGGCGACAACGATGTTGTGCTCGTCAGCATGTTCAACGACTGGCGCCGCAACGATACCGCCAGTCTCGTCTGGCTCGAAAACGACGGCCAGCAACAGTTCACTCACTCACAAATCGCCTCGCAACCCACTCACCTGGTCACCGTCGCCACCGGCGACCTGAACCGCGACGGCCGACCCGACATCGTCGCCGGTGGATGGCATGTGATCCCACCCTTCCGACGCCTCGGAGGTGTCAACGCCTGGCTCAGCCACCGCAGCCACGACAACAGCGGCGGAGACCGGAAATGAACCGACTCCGCATCACACTGCTGATTACCCTGCTCGCAATCGAAACCGTTCTGATCGCCTGGTGCATCAACAAACGAATCGGCCGACCCGCCCCGCCTCGACTGCCGGCAGACGGCATGGTCGATGCCGAAACCGCTCGAGACTTCCAGAGACTCTGGATCCTGGCCGAAAACCCCCGCCGCGGCGACTGGCTCGCCCTCGGACAAGCCTTCGCCGTCTACGGCTTCTTCCCACAAGCCGACCAATGCCTCCAACAAGCCATCCAACTCGAACCCGACTCCGCCAACAACTGGTTCTGGTCCGGGCTGGTGCTCAATCGACTCGGACAGACAACCCGCTCGACCAGACAACTGATCCAGGCCGCTCGGCTCGACCCCGGTCTCACCGACACCTGCCACTACATCGCCGCTCGAAATCACCTCCGAAACGACTCGCCCGAACTGGCCGAAGCCGAATTGCGACAGATCGGAACCGGTCACCTGGCCGGCCAGTACCTGCTGACCTACCTGCTGGTTCATACCGATCGACCGTCCGCTGCCATGCCGATTCTCGATGCTCTGATCGCCCAGCACTCGGACGTCCATAGCCTGTATCAACTGCGTGCCAGGGCAGCCGAAGCGTTGGGCGACAGCGACATGGCTCGGCAGGATCGCCAGACGGTCGAGCGTTTGCCCGAGACGATTGCGACCGACGCCGTTGCCGACCAACTCGGTGAACGGTCCTTCGAGTTCGGACTCGAGAAACGGATTTTCCAGGCCGGCCGGCTCAACACCCCTGGCAACCTCCAGGCCGTCGTCAACGAACTGAAAGCGATCCTCGAGATCTCGTATCGGCCCCGAGTCGCACGGTTGCTGGCGTCGATCGAATTGCAACGCCGACAACCCGAATCGGCCGTCAAGCTGCTCCAACAAATGACAAAACGCGACGGGGCAACCGCCGACTCGCTGATCGAACTCGGACTCGCCATGGACGACGCCGGACACGAACCAACCCGAGTCTTCCAGATCTTCCAGCAAGCCCTGCAATACAGACTCGACCCGGAAATCTGCCGTCTGATGACTCCGTTCGTCAAAACCCAATCCAGCCAGGCCGACGTCGATCGACTCGAAGCTCTCCGGCAACACGCCGCCGGCCTGCAGGCATTCTCTGAGAACAGGATCGACCAGGCCGTCAAACTGTTCGAGACCGCCGCATCGACGGCTCACCAGCGACAAGCCGATTCGAACTTCTTCCTCGGTGAATGCCTCAGACTCCTCGAACAACCCCACGCCGCTCTGGACGCCTATCGCCGCTGCCTGGAATTGCGACCCCATCACGGCCGAGCCGCCGATGCCCTGGATCGCTACGGCAAGACGTGACTAACGACCGTGGCGGATAACGCGACTGTCGACCTGCAACGTCACCGGACCGTCGTTGACCAGCTCCACTTCCATGTGCTGCTGAAACCGACCCTCCGCAACCTCCAACCCCTGCCCGGCCACCTCGGCCACGAAACTGCGGTACAACGCATTGGCCTCATCTGGACGAGCCGCGGACACAAAACTCGGACGCCGCCCCTTGCGACAGTCTCCCAACAACGTGAACTGGCTGACCGCCAACACCGCACCGCCCACCTCGCCAACGTCCAGGTTCATCTTGCCCTCACTGTCCTCGAACACCCGCAAACCCACCACCTTGTTCGCCATCCAGACCACGTCGTCCTGGGTGTCCCCGTCATCGACTCCAAGCAAGACCAGCAAACCGGTACCGATCTCACCAACCACCTCGCCCGACACCGTCACCCGGGCCCGAGACACCCTCTGGATTACTGCCCGCATTTCGAACCCGCCTCTCCCAAAACTCAACAACGACCACGACGACGCTCACGCGATGGCAACACCTCCAAGCACGTCGTCCACCACCCAGTCTCAATCGTCTCAGAAAACTCCTCAGGCAAACCCTCCGCTCGCATCTCACCCGAAAGTCGCCGGAAATCGTAGTCCACTGACACGAATTCCACCTTCGGCTCCCCCTGTCCCCCCTGCCCCCGACCAGTCAGATCCACAAGCGTGTACCACACGTTGGTTCGACCGTCGTTGGCCGGGCGACCCAATACGCCTACGTTGACAAAACGACGACCCCGGGGTGTCCTCCGAGTCCAATGCAGGCCGGTATGAGTGCCCAAGACCAGGTTGGCACCGGTCGGATCGATCAGTCGGTCCAAGAACCCGTCGCTCGTCGTCGACTCCCACAAGAACTCGTTCGTCCGACGTGGACTGCCATGACACAGATGTAAACGCACTCCGTTCCGCTCGATGTCCGCCGAACCGGGTAAACCACGCAACCAGTCACGATGCTCCCGACTCGTGTTCGACAACGTGTAGTCGTAACTCAACTGGGCATACAGGTTGTCGCGAGGATCGGTGTAACCGCATTGGCAATCCGACAACTCGTTCCCAATGCTGTCGTCGTAATTGCCCTGGATACAAGTCACCCCGGTATCACGCAACTTCGACAACACGCGGTCCGGATAAGGTCCAAATGCACCCATGTCGCCCAGACAATACAACTCCTGCACATCCCGACGCCGCGCATCGGCAATTGCAGACTCCAACGCCAAGTAGTTGCTGTACAACCCTCCGAAAAATGCCAGCTTCATCCAACCCCCTCCCCTGCCTCGCCCTCAACCGGTCCCGTCATCTGTTCGAACGTCTGCCCCGATGGGTTGGTGCAGATGGCTCCGTACTGGTAACAGGTCACGCACGCTCCGTGGTCCAGAGTAAACCGGCGGTCGGCTTCGGCCAAAGTTCCACCCAGCCGCGCCGATGGTTCCTCCAGAAGGATCGGACAAACAAACACACCCCGATCGGTCACCGTCCGGCTGTGACTGCAGATCAGCTGATCACTGTCGTACCCATCGAGCATCCGGGCCGACACGCGATCGGTCGCATCGTACCCACACGTCCTGCTCGCTTCCGCTCCGATCAGCAACCTCGGCAGCACCTTCAATCGCGGCCGATCGCAACCCTGGTCAGCCAACACCTCGCGAAACCGACCCAACACCACCTGGTCCTCGGATTCCGGCCACGTCCGAGTCATCGTGATAATCGGCAACACACCGTGCCCGACCAGCATCCTCACCCCACGCATCGCTCGATCGAATGTCCCCTCGCCGCGAATCGGATCGTTCACCGCCGCCTCGGGACCGTCGATAGACACCCGAAACTCCAAACTGTACCGACCATTCTCCTCAGCCTCCCTGAGCCGCTCCAACCACTCATCCTTCAACACCGTCGCATTGGTCAACACCGTCGCCGGACCATACTCCAACGCCCGCACCAACATCTCCACCAGGTCCGGATTCAAGAACGGTTCGCCACCAGTGAAGTAATATTCGCGCACACCCCACTCAACCGACTCGGCCAAACTCGCGGCAACCGACTCGAGCGACAGGAACCCGAACGAATCGTTCTTCGGACTACAACTGATGAAGCAATGCGTGCAGGTCAGGTTGCAACGCGTCCCGGCAACCTGGAACCACAGCTCGTCCAGCCCGACAAGCTCAACCTGCCCCGCATCCCCGGCCCGCCCCGAAACACTCACAACGCCCCCCGCCCTGCCCCGCCCGCCAGGAACTTGTCTCGCAAGTGCTCGACCACCAACTCGACCTGCTCCAGACCCACTCGCAACAAAAACCTCGAATCGCGGCCGTAACTCTTGGAACCAAGAATGTAGAAGTCCGGTTCCGGAGATTGTAGAGTTTCGATCCCACCGGCCGATTGGGTCAGGCAATCACCCGAAGACTCGCCCGCCAGAGAAATCAGGCCACCCGTCGCATAACACTCCTGCACCTGCAACTCACCATACAGCGAACGATCCGGGCGGCAACCGGTCAATCCCAACACCCGCTCCGCAACGATCACCGTCCGACCGCGTCCGGCGACGTCGACAGCAACCGAGTATGCATCCGGCCCGCCATCGATGCCCAACACCAACGCACCCGGCAACCAGTCGACCGGCGACGACTCCTCGGTCGCCAGCCGATTCGCCGACTCGACCAGTGCAGTCCGAGCCACCAGGGGATCCTCGGGCGTCGTCTCCAGTGGCCTGGCCAATCGCCGCGATGTGATCCACGTCACACGGGTCTCCGGCTGCTCGGCCGACAACTCGGACAACGCCACGACCGCCGTCGCTGCCGAATGACCGCTGCCAACCACCACTGTGTGATGCCCCGAATGCACCAACCTCCGATCACCTCGCAGGTCCGGGATCTCGTAGTCGCACGCCAACAACACCCGACGCTCTCCGGGACAACAGATTCCTCCGGCACCGATCGGATTCGGATTCCCCCACGTCCCCGAACAATCCAAGACCACGTCAGCCGTCTGGTAACTCTCGACTCCCTCGGTCTCGATAACCAACCGAAACCGGTCACCAGCCTGATCGCGTCGACCCACCAGGTGATGCTTCCACGTCGACTCGCGACTAACCGACACCACCTGCGACCGCTCGTTGATCACAGCACGCCCGCCAACCGCTCGAGCCAACGGCTCAAGATACAAGCCGACAAACTCGGCTCCAGTCAACAACGCATCCCGATCCGGCTGTCCCGCCCCGACCGCCTCGCGACCCGCCGCCGAGCTGTTCATCTCGAACGGACTGAACAACTCGACATGCCCCCACCGCCGCACGTTGTCGGCTACCGTGGCGCGTTCGTATACGACCGTCTCGAAACCAACAGCCGACAATTGCCAAGCCGACTCCAGGCCGATCGGACCGGCACCAATGATCACAACTCGAGCCTCTGGCCCTGTGGTCATGCCACCAGTCTCGCGAATTCCAAATCGAGTGTCGTTCAATGAGCCGATGGGATCGCCGAGTCGACTCCGGTAACACGACCGCAAGCGAACACGTCGATCGGCACCAGTAGGTCCTGGCCCAGAACCAGCTGCCGAATCAGGACGGCTGTCGCCGGCGACAATTGCAGGCCGGCACGGAAATGGCCCGCGGCAATCAACAGGTTGTCGTGACCGGGCACCAGGCCCAGGTAAGGCAACCCGTCGGCAGCCCCCGGACGCAGCCCCGACCAGCATCGCTCGAACTTCGCTCCAGCCAGACACGGCACCAACTGTTCGGCAAACCCGATCAACCCCGCCACACCCTCCGCCGTGTTCCCCTTCTCGAAACCACACCACTCCTCGGTCGAACCAATCAATATCCGCCCGTCAGCACGAGGCACCAAGTAACGGGAACCCAGGCTGATGATCCGAGAAAACGGCAAAGGCCGACTCGACAGTTGAACCACCTGGCCTCGAACCGGTTCGATCGCAACGTCCGCATCCAGGCCGGCAAACACCCCCGGTGTCCACGCACCGCTGGCCACAACAAACTGCCCGCCAGCATGCTCACGATCCGGGGTCCGAGCCGCCACCACTCGACCGTTCTCCTTGACCAACTCCACAACCGGAGAACCCGACACCAACTCGACGCCAGCCTCGGCCAACGCCGACAACAAGGCCTCGAGATGCCAGGGGTTGCGGACTTGGCACTTGCTCGGCCAATGCAGACCGACCACCGTCCGAGGGTTCAAGGCCGGTTCGAGTGCCAACACAGCCGCACTTCCCAACAACTCGGCCGCAATCCCCTCGTCACGCCACGCACCAGCCAAGTCGGCCAACTGGTCCGCCTCACCCGCCAACCGGATCTCCAATCCCCCACTGTTGCGGAATCCGTTGTCGATCCCGGTCAACTCGCGCAATGCCTCAGACCACTCGGGCCACAACCGACAGCTTTCCCCTCGCAATCGGTCGTAGGGATGAGACGCCAGTTCCGGGTTCCCCGGCGGCAAAATCCCCGCTCCAGCCCAAGACGCCTCGCGACCAAACTCGCCGCGTTCCAACACCTTGACCGTCACGCCATGCCGAGACAATTCCCAGGCAATCGAAAGTCCAATCACCCCACCGCCAACCACCACCACGTCCGTCATGCTGCCATCCCTGTCGATCTCGCCCGGACTCCACTCCGGATACCGCGTCGGCTGTTGTGCCGGCTATCGTTTCTTGCCCGAAAGACTCTGTAGGTAGGCGACCGCCAGTTGTTTCAGGTCGGTCGGAGCGTAGATCGTCTTGACCGATGCAGCCACTCCGGTCCCGTTCTGCAGAGTGCGAACCAGTCGCACAAACCGGGCACCTCCGCCAGCCTTGATGATGAACGACACCAGAGTGTACCCGACGGCTCCGACCTGCTCGGGCGAAAACGTACCGTCAGCAAACAGCTCCTCGGGCTTCGACAAACCCTGTAAGGCATCGACAGCCGTCACTTTCAATCCGGCAATGTGCTCGTTCTTCGCATCCGACTTCGCCGCCAACGCCAGCCCAACTCCACGGATTAGCCACTGGGGCAACCGGCTGCCGCTGCGTTTCAGGAACGCACCGGTCACATGATCGATCAACTGGATCTTCATCCCCGCCACGTCACCAGTCACCACGTCGCCGACATCCTGCAACACGATGTAGGCGTCTTCAAACGAAGGCGATACGACCGCATGACCGGTCATGGCTCGAGGCGTTTGGCGGTTATGGATCACCTGGTTCCACTCGGTGTAACCAAACCGTTCCTTGAACACGACCACCGCCAGGCGACCCTTGAACAACTGTCCACTCTTCTCGCCGAACATCGTTCTCAACTGCTTGCCATGATCGTCGGCCCACTCCGCCAACTGCTGCAAGCGGGTCGCCGACACGTCGCCGTAGACAAAGAAATCGTCCGTCTTGACGAACCGGGGCCGGTCGTCCTTCGACACGCGGTCCCACAACTCGTCGATCCGCTTTTCGCGAAAGTCGTTGAATTCTGCCGGCGACAACTTCGCCAGCATCTCGGCCTTCATGTCCTCGTCGGTCGGTACCAGCGAACGCATCGCCACCGTCGCCGATTCGCCGTCGAACTTCGCACCCTCCTGGATCCACGTCCGCAAGCTGTTGTAGAAGCCTCGAGTGATCCGGCGGTTGCCCGGAGGCATTTTCTGATTGTCCTGATCCAATGCCGCCACACGTCGCCAAATGATGCTGCCCTCCAGGTTGCCCGGCAAAACCACTCGACCATTATCACTGCCCTTCAACATCGACTCGAACGACTGCAGCGAAAACCCGCCGCGAGGATTCCCGCCACCGTGACAGCTGCCACACAAGGTGGCCAGAGTCGGAGCCAGGTCCTTGACGAACGACACCTTCTCGTCACCCGTCGCCCTGACAACCTTGACCGTCACCGGCTTCGGAGTCCCCTTCGGCGTGCCGCCATCAGACGACTTCAGGTTCCGCAACTGAGTGTTCATGCCGTCGCCGTCAAACTTCGCACCGCTGGACACCCAGGCACTGATCTTCGCAATCTGCTCGCCCGTCAACGCCGCTCCACCCTTGGGCATTCTCTGGTTCGCATTCGTCGCAGCAATCCGCTGCAGCAACAGGCTGCCGCCGACATTGCCCGCACGCACCGCCGGACCACTGCGCCCGCCTCGAGCCAATCCGGCAAACGTATCCAGCCGCAAACGACCCGAAGCTCGAGTCCCATGACACGTGCCGCAACGAGACACCAGGATCGGAGCCACATCGCTCACAAAACTCATCGACTTGGCCGGCATCGGCGAACCCTTGCCACCTCGCCGGATCGCCAACTGACGCTTCTGCAACTCCAGGAACTTCAACAACCCCGCTACCGATCGCTCGGTCGGCTTCAACTTCGCAGCCTTGATCACCGACTGGATCGACGACTCGGCCTCGCCCAACAACTTGCCCGCCTCGTCCAACTTCTTGCGACGAATCAGGGCCGATGCCCGAGTGATCGTTCGACGCGCCGTAGACAACTCGCGACGCTGCTTCACTGTCGGAGCAGACAGCGCCGGGTCGGCCACAAGACTCGACAACCACGCTGCACTCAGCACACACACCAGAAATCCGGTCGTCCGTTTCGCCTGCATGGCGTCGCAGCCCTCTTTGCCCTGTTGACCACCAGTGACGACTTACCCGATCGACAAACGCCAATCTCGCCAACCCGTCACCTGCCCATTCCGCCCCGCCGTCTGCTCCTTCAGTATAAGAGATCAACAAGGCCGGTAAAGACCGCCTCAATTCCAGCCCCTGAATAACCCGGGTTCTCGCCGGCTCATCAACGCAACTGTCATCCCCAGCGAAGCGAGGAATCTCGACCGTTGCCGAAATACCACCGTCGAGATCCCGGATGATCGTTGAGCCAATCGATGGACCTGTGCTAGCATCAGAGTACTCAAACAACCATTTCCGAACTCCGACACAACACCAACCCCACACCCAAAATGTCGCACACACTCCCCCCTGCCCTGCTCGAAAAACTCGACTCGCTACTGGCCACCCTCCAAGGATACGGACGGGTCGCCGTGGCGTTTTCGGCCGGAGTCGACAGTACGGTCGTGGCCCGAGCCGCTCGGGAAGCCTGCGGAGATCAGGCGGTCGCCGTCACCGCCGTCAGCGCCAGCCTCGCCAGCGGAGAACGTGAACTGGCCGAATCACTGGCACAGCAAATCGGCATTCGACACCTCGTGATCCAAACCGACGAATTCGACAACCCCGAGTACCTCAAAAATCCAACCAACCGCTGCTACTTCTGCAAGACCGAACTCTACAGCCAACTCGGCCGAAAACTCGCCGAACTCGAAGTCGATTGCATCGCCAATGGAGCCAACGTCGACGACCAGGGCGACCACCGACCCGGTATGGTCGCTGCATCAGAACACAACGTCCGTAGCCCGCTGCTCGAGGTCGGGATCAACAAGCAGGATGTGCGTCACCTGGCAAAATACTGGGACCTGCCGGTCTGGGACAAACCCGCCATGCCATGCCTCTCGAGCCGCATTGCCTACGGCGTTGAAGTGACGACCGAACGAGTCAAACGAGTCGACCTGGCCGAACACTACCTGAGAGACAAATTCGGGCTGGTCGAGTTTCGTGTCCGACACATGGCCGATGAACTGGCTCGAATCGAAGTCTCCCTCGACCTGCTACCCATGATCCTCGAACCGGACAAACGACAAGCCATCACCACCAAGCTGCAACACCTCGGATTCGCCTTCGTCACAATCGACCTCCAGGGCTTCCGCTCCGGTAGCCTCAACTCGGTCATCCCTGTCGACGAACTGCAACTGCTCGGCGATTGACTCGGCCCACCCGCCATCAAATCCCCGGCACCGGAAAATCGCGGCAAAATTCCGCAATCTCGCTGCGAACCCGCTCGCCCACCGCTTCGTCGTCGGCCGCACCAAGCACCTCGAGAATCCAAGCACCCACTCGCGTCATCTCGTCGACACCCATCCCTCGAGTCGTCAGCGCCGCAGTCCCGATCCGGACCCCGCTCGGGTCCAACGGCTTGCGCTGGTCAAAGGGGATCATGTTCATGTTCACCGTGATCCCAGCCGACTCCAAAGCCGACTCGGCAATCTTGCCCGTCAAACCGATCGCCGTCACGTCAGCCAGCATCAGGTGGTTGTCCGTCCCGCCACTGGCCAACTCGATCCCGCCAGCCAACAACGTCTCGGCCAACACGCGAGCGTTCTCGACGACCGATCGAGCGTACTCGCGGAACGAATCCTCCAACGCTTCACCAAAACAGACCGCTTTACCGGCAATGATGTGACACAACGGTCCACCCTGCATCCCGGGAAATACCGTCCGGTCCAGGTTCCGAGCGTTCGATTCCCTGGTCAACACAAAACCGCCGCGCGGACCGCGCAGCGTCTTGTGGGACGTCGATGTGACGTAATCGGCCACCTCGACCGGATTGTTGTGTAAACCGGCAGCAACCAGGCCGGCGTAATGAGCCATGTCGACCATCAACAATGCTCCCACCTCAGCAGCAATCTCGGCAAACTTGCCGTGATCGATCTCGCGAGGATACGCGCTGGCACCAGCCACGATCATCTTCGGCTTCAACTCCCGTGCCATCGATGCCACCTGGTCGAAATCGATCCGGTGATCATCCTCGCGGACCCCGTAATGAGCCACGTTGTAGAGCTGACCCGAAAAGTTCAGGTGCATGCCATGAGTCAAATGGCCGCCATGAGCCAGGTCCATCGCCAGGTAACAGTCTCCCGGCTCGAGTTCGGTCAGATAGACCGACATGTTGGCCTGGCTACCCGAATGAGGCTGCACGTTGGCGTGCTCGGCACCAAACAACTCGCAAACCCGATCCCGAGCCAAACTCTCCACATCGTCAATGTGCTCGCAACCCCCGTAGTACCGCCGACCCGGATACCCCTCGGCATACTTGTTCGTCAAGACACTGCCGGCCGACTCGAGAATTGCAGCACTGGTGTAGTTCTCGGACGCAATCAGCTCGAGCCCGTCAACCTGCCGGCCTCGCTCGGCCTCGATCGCAGCCCAAACCGCCCTGTCCTGCTGCTCAAGATCACTCATCACGCTTCGGACTCCCTTCCCGAATTCCACCGAGACCGGTCGACTCGATCAACTTGAATTGCCACGCCCGATCTGCGAGCCTCGTTTCGCCAAACAACTCAATGGCACAACACCTCGCAACAGTCTCACTCAAGACCGCCCGTTTATAGACCTCGGCACGCCGTTTTGCCACTATCTCCTTCAGCACCACCTCCCCCCCCACATCACACTCCGCCGTGACCGACTCTGTACCATCCCCTGCCACCACCCCAACCCTGCAAGAGGGCCCGCTGACCTGTTCGCCCTGCCTGCAGGGCGAACAGGTGGCCTTCACCGGAGTCCTCGCCTCGATGACTCACCGCGAAGCCATGGAACTGGTCACCCGCCACGGTGGCACCTCAACCGCACACGTCACACGCAGCACCACAATGCTGGTCGTCGGCGAGGAAGGCTGGCCGCTGGAATCCAACGGACAACCCTCTGTCAAGTGGCAGGATGCCAACGAATTGGCCCGATCCGGACTGCCCCTGACTACGCTCGTCGAATCGCAATGGCTGCACCTGCTCGGCCTCGACGAGACGCGAACCGAAATCCACAAAGCCTACACCCCCGCCATGCTCAGCCAACTGCTCGGCGTCACCGTGCACCTGATCCGGCGCTGGGAACGAGCCGGGCTGATTACGGCGGTGCGTCGAGTCCATCGCCTGCCCTACTTTTCGTTCCGCGACGTCGCCAGCGCCCGACGACTCAGCGAACTGCTCGCCGACGGCGTGCCGCGAACCGAGATCGAAAAAAGCCTTGGCCAATTGGCACCACTCTTCCAAAACGGCAACCGATCACTCGATCAACTCGAAATGCTCGCCCGTGACTCCCGAATCGTATTCCGCGACAAGCGAGGACTGATCGAACCGGCCAGCGGGCAAAGACTGCTGGGGTTCGACGACGAAGACAAACCGGCCGACGACGATACGGCACACATCCCATTCCGCAGCCCGCTGCCCATCACCGCCTGGACCCCCGAACGACCCCACCAGGCCTGGGGGTTCCGAGACTGGTTTGACCAGGGACGGCAGCTGCTAGAGGATGACTTGGCCGAGGAATCGATCGAGGCGTTTCGGATGTGCCTGATGGAACGCCCCGACGAAGCAGACGCTCACTTCCACCTCGCCGAAGCACTCTTTCGCTGCAAACACACTCGAGCCGCCCTGGAACGCTACCACGCGGCCGTCGAATGCGACCACGACTACATCGAAGCCTGGACACAATTGGGCTGCCTGCACGCGGAACTCGGTGAACTCGAACAGGCACTCGATGCCTTCGAAGTCGCCCTGCAAGTGCACCCGGACTTCCCCGATGCACACTGGCACAAAGGCGAAATCCTATACCAACTCAACCGCACCGCCGAAGCCGTCGAGCACTGGGAACGATACCTGACCTACGACGCCCGCGGCCCCTGGGCCGAAACCGCTCGGCAACGACTCGAACAACTCGCCGTCACCGCCGACGCCTGTGCCCCCACCGCAGGGAATGACTCTCCGCCCATCCCCGCTACCAGCTAGTGCCCGCCCGCTCCGGGCGATTCCACACCGCTGGCAGCCGCCGCGTCCAACTTCGCGTCGTCATCTCGAGCCGACACCGTGTCGACGCCCAGCCAGTAGAACAGCATCAACGGCACAAACAGACTGAACAACACGGCCAGCATCACGCCGATCGCCTTGCCCACACCTCGGTCAATCACCTCGAATTCCGCAATCTCCGCATCACTGAAGATCGGATCGGTCACGGGGCCGTCTGCTGTCTCGGTCATCGTCGTTTCGCCGTTTCCTTGGTCCTGACACTCGCCACAGAACCGCTTGGCCCCGCGACATCGCCGCGATTCTGACCCATCCCGAGACCGATGTCGAGGTCACTCGGTGCGACCTTCGAGCAGTTCTTCCAACCGGTTCTCACCCGGGTACGGATGCCCGCTGTGCTGCCGGAACGCCTCGCCATAGGCCACACCCAATTCACCACCCCGCAACGCACCCCAACGACGACAACTCTCCAGGTACTCGTCCATCCCATGCTGTCTCAACAACCACGACCGCTGTGACTCGTGACACGCCAGCATCTCCATCTTCCGCTCAAATGTCTCGCTGACATCCACGATCATCCCCGCCGGCAACGACTCCCCGTACCAGTCCACTCCCTCGATCGCATCCACATAATATAGGCAGGGAATCGCATCAAGAGCCGCCGCCGGTTCTTCCACGCCGGTCACGTAGTTCGGAATCGGTGCGTTAAAACAGGCATCGCGGACCAGCAGACTGGTCATCTCGTGGTCCGGCATGTAATCCACCGGCGGTGCCGTCAGTACGATGTCCGGCCGCACTCGCCGCAGGCACTCGGTCACACGCCGACGCGAAGAATTGTCGAAGACGATCGACAGGTCCCGGAACTCCAGGCAATGTGACTCGGCCCCAAGCAATCCGGCCGACCGAACTGCCTCGCCACGCCGAACCTCGGAAATCTCGTCCGACGACATCTCGGCACTGCCGCAATCGCCCGGTGACATCGTCGCCACGTGCAACGTCACACCTCGATCGGCCAATCTCAGCAACGTGCCCGCACACTGAAACTCGATGTCGTCCGGATGAGCATGAATCGCCAACACCGTCGTCATCGTCGGCCACCTGCTACCGCCCGCCGGGTCAGTCGCCCGAGACGCTCTCTGGACACGAGTCTGCCAATTCCGACTGCTCGGGCACATCCGTCGATGCGGCACTGTACTGGTTCAACTTGTTGTACATCGTCTTCAGAGCGATACCCAGCTCCTTGGCCGCTGCCGGCTTGTCGCCCGAATGCTTCGCCAGCACGCCGAGCACGATCTGACGCTCGACTTCACGCAACGTCATCACACCCCGAGGCAACACAAATGCCGAAACCGTCCCCGGTTGACTGCTGGCCAGGTGACCGGGCAAATGCTCCATCTTAATCGCATTCTCACCCGCCATGATCACCGCGTGCTCCACCGCGTTGGCCAACTCGCGGACGTTGCCCGGCCAGGCATGATTCGACAAACCCGCCAACACCTCGGCCGACAACGTCTCGTCGTCAGCCAGCGGACGTTTTCGGGCCCGAGACAACAACACCTGGGCCAGCAATGGCAGATCCTCCAGCCGATCCCGCAATGGCGGCAAGCAGATCTCGAACGTGTTCACCCGAAAATACAAGTCCTCACGGAACTCGCCCGCACCAACCATCTCGGCAAGATCACCGTTCGTCGCACACACGATCCGGACATCCACGTGCATCGGCTCGTTCTCACCCACTCGCCGAATCTCACCCGACTCCAAGAATCGCAACAGCTTCACCTGCATCGACCGATTCAACTCGCCCAGCTCGTCCAAAAACAACGTGCCCCCGTCAGCCACCTCAAACAATCCCGTTCGCGACTGATCGGCTCCGGTGAACGCACCCTTGCGATGACCAAAGAACTCGCTCTCGACCAAATGCTCGGGCAAGGCCCCGCAATTGACTGGCACGAACGGCATGTCCGCCCGAGCACTCAGTTCGTGCACCCGCCGGGCAACCAACTCCTTGCCCGTGCCCGTCTCGCCCAATACCAGCACGCTGGAATCGGTCGGAGCCACTCGCTCGATCAAGGTTGACACCTGATGCATCGAAGCCGTCTTGCCTACGATGTCCGTTGATCCCTCGATCGCCTGCAAACGCGTCTCCAACGCCAGCGTCTTCCGGCTTCGCTGTCGCCACACCGCCGCACGCGACAAGGCCTGCTGGATGTTCAGCAACTTGCACGGCTTGTTCAGAAAATCATCAGCACGATGACGAACCGCTCGAATCGCCTGCTGCATGTCGCCGTGACCGGTGTGGATGATCACGAACGTATCAGGAGACATCTGCTTGATGTGGTCGGTGACCTCCCAACCCGAAATGCCAGGCATCTTCAGATCGACGATCGCCGCGTCGAAGTCCTGCTCGGCCAACACCTTCAACGCCGACTCGCCATCCTCGCAGACCGTCACGTCGTGGCCCATTCGAGGCAACTCGATACGCATCACCTCGCGGATCGGTGCCTCGTCGTCGACAAACAGGACTCTCAACGACGTCAACGTCGGCCGATCGACCTGCTGCTCACCAGCGTCCTTGCTGTCCACGCCTTCGCCCACTCCTTTGGTTCCTTCAAAGCGGTCACCCAAGATCCACCATGACCCGGTCCGCGAACACACCTCTTATCAGAATTCCCCGTCCGCCTCAATTGTCTTTCCACCTTCAGCCCCGTCTTCTACCAATCCCGCACTGTCCAGCCTCTCGCTCGACAACGACTCAACCACCCAGTCCGAGTCGGTCTGCTCCGATCGCCTGGGCAACTGCAACCGGAACAGACTGCCCTGCCCCACCCCCCCACTGCTCGCCTCGATCGTCCCGCCATGCTCACTGATGATTCGGTGACTGATCGATAGACCCAGGCCCGTCCCCTTGCCAGTCGACTTCGTCGTAAAAAAGGGCTCGAACAAGTTGTCGATCGTCTCGGACGTCATCCCGCAACCGTCGTCCGAAAAACTCAACGTCACCAGGTCCGTCTGACTCGCCAACTCGATGTCCAAACTCCCACCCTCACCCGTCGACTCCAGGGCATTGGCCACCAGGTTCAATACCACCTGCTTGATCTGAGGCCCGTTGATCTCCAGTCGACACGTGCCACTGGCGGAAAACGTGATCCTGCGGTCCCGAAAACGACTCATATGACCCACCAACGCCAACACCTCGTTGACCAGTTGGATCAGATCATGAGGCGCCCGCGACGCGTCCTGACCTCTCGAAAAATCGAGTAGCCTCGCAGTGATCTCCTGGCAACGAAACGCCTCGCGACCAATCATCTCGGCATACTGACGGATCACCGTCTGCTCGTCCGGTGCCGCCTGGCCAAGCAACGCCTCGAGCCGATCCTGCAAACTCTCGCCCGCCATCGCGATTGCCGCCAACGGGTTGTTGATTTCATGAGCCACCCCCGCGGCCAGAAAACCCACACCCGCCAATCGCTCGGATCGGACCAACTGACGAGATCGGTCTCGGACCTGAGAATCCAGGTCGTCGCGAATCTCGCGGAACCGATCGGTCATCTGGTTGAACGACTCGGCCAACTCGGCCATCTCGTCACGAGTCGACAACTCGACACGGTAGTCGAGGTCCCCCTGAGCCACCCGCCGGGCCCCCTCGTGCAGGACCCGGATCGGCTGAAACACCCAACGGTAGCCGGCATGCACAAACGCCACGAACATCAATACCGCAGCAATCGTCGAACCGATCAGCCAGCGAGTCCGAGATGCCAATGCCCCCTCGGTATCACGCAGTCGGCTCCGTAACCCCGCCCGCGGATCGGGCAACGATCGAGCCGTTCGCAGGCTGGCTGCCACTCGGCTGCCCAACTCGACCCGAGACGCAACACTCAACCGCCCCACTCCGACAAGCGACTCGTCGATCGACTGGAGTTGACGATCCAGCTGAGCCAGCAGCTGACGCGATACCGCACGACTCGAACGGTCACTCGGCGACACTTCCAAGCGACCCCAACGCAATTGGTACTCCGAAAATGCTTCGCTCGCACCACGATGACAATCCCTCAGATCCTGACGCGACACCGTCGAGACTGAATCCAGCAAGGGCGTTGCCAAGGCACCCAACTCGGCCTCAAGACGCTCGCGATCCGGAGCCTCGAACACGCTGAACGTCAACTCGCGCACAGCCTGACGGTACGACCACAATCCGACCAGGCCACTGATCGACAAGGTCGCCATCATCACCAGCACCAACGCCAGACCGATGATCAATTTGAACCGAATCGAGCGAGTCAGAACCATCGCGACCTCCCTGTCCGTCGCCACCGTGTGGCGCCGTCCAGCGAGTCTATCATCCAGTTCGAAGGCCCGGCAAGAGGACGACTGGAAACAACAAACGGTCTTGCCCCTGACCGCGAACACGACCTAATATCCCGCCCCGCGCCAAACCGGCCGCGTTGGAGCCCACCGGTGACCATTCGCCTACGCCCGTACATCACGCTGATCGCCACTCTACTGGCAATCCACTCGACCGGCTGCGTCCACCGCCGACTGGCGATCCGCAGCCAACCGGTCGGCGCCAAAGTCTACGTCGACGGACAGGATGCCGGCTTCACACCCACATCGGTCGACTTCACCTACTACGCCACCCGAGAAATCCGGCTGGTCAAACCTGGCTTCGAAACTCAGACCCGAGAAGTCCGACTGGCCCCGCCCTGGTATCAGACCCCACCACTCGACTTCTTCTCCGACAACTTCTCGCCCGGCCGGGTCACCGACCGCCGAGAAGTCCGGTTCACCATGGAACCGTCCGTCATCGTGCCAAAAAACGAACTGCTCGATCGAGCCAACTCGTTGAGAACCGAGTCCCGGATCGGCAAATAAAAAGGGACTAGCCCACAGGCCCGTGGCGAGGTGCCTGGCTCCAGCCTGTCCCGCAAACTACCGCGGCGACCCCACACCCCGCTTCGCCGACCGCACCGGCCCCGGCACTTCCTTCACCCCCGCACTCCCACGCAACGCACCCTGTACACCCAGCAATTCGGGATGACGTGCCACCTTGTCGCTGAAAATCCGCAGGTCGCGGACCACCGGCTCCAGGTTCCTCAACAACACCGACAACGATGTCGCCGAATCGTTCAGGTTCCGATACAGCGTCGGGTCCTTCGCCAACCGGTTCAAGGAACCATCCGGTGTGTTGACCGTTTTCGAAAACCGGGACAGGTTGCCGGTCAACGTCTCGAGATTCCCCAACGTCGCGTCCAGTCGACCGACAATCGAACCACCACGCCGTGCCAACGGATCGGTCACGCCCTGTAGGTTCTCAAGATTCGAATTCACCGTCAGCACCGTTTTGCGAACCGCTTTCAAAGTCAACTCGGTCTCGCCCACCAGCCGAGGCAACGCGTCCAGCGAACGACGCAAGTTCTGCTGCTGACGCGGGTCGCCCAGGACCTCGTTCGCACTGGCAAACAACTCGTTCGCCGTCGACATCGTCTTCGAGAACTGGCCAAGAGCCTCGGCCGATTGGCTGATCGCTCGCTCCAACTCACCGCGTCGACCACCAACCAACCCGTTGATGTTCTCGGCCACGTCGGACCACTGCCGACTGGTCGACTCCAACGACGCCATCGTCGTTCGCAACTGATCATCCAGTCGAGATACCAACTGCATCGGATCAATCGACGCATCCCCCCGCAACATGTCGCCACTTCGCAACTGACGACCTTCCCCACCCAGGGAAAACTCGACCGTCGTATCGCCCAGTAGACTTCTCACCAACCGAGGCCTCGCGTCGATGCGAACTCCGAATCGTGACTCCAGATCCACAACAACCCGGGTCCCGCCTCGCTTCCGATCAATCGACACCTCTCGCACCGTGCCAATCGATACGCCGTTCATTTTCACCGGACCGCCTGGCTGGACACCCGCCGCCGTCGAAAAATGGATCGCCACTGTCACCGGGGTCCGCCACAACGATCGGAATTCACCAAACTGAAAGATCATCACCGCGGCACAGATCACCGAAACGATCACCACCATGCCGACCCGAAACTGCAACTGTCGTTCACTCATCCCACTTTCCTTTCCAAGGCCTCGCGGCCACCGTGCAGAAATGCCGAGACCCGAACGTCACTCGATGACAGGGCTTCGGGCAGGGTCCCGGTGAAAATGGCCTGGCCCTCGCCGTCGGCAAGACGCGAGACCGGCTCGAGCATCACCACGCAGTCGGCCACCGCACGGACAGTCGAGAGATCGTGTGTCACCACGACACTGGTCACCGAACGTCGCTCCGAGACCTCGACAATCAATCGATTGATCACCCCGGTCATCACCGGATCCAAACCCGTCGTCGGCTCGTCGTAAAGCATCACCGATGGCTCGAGCGCCAGGGCCCGGGCCAACGCCACTCGCTTTCGCATCCCGCCAGACAATTCGGATGGTTGCTTCCCACAAACCGCTTCAGACAAACCCACCTCGTCAAGCCGATCGAGCACCACACGGCGAATCCCCACCTCGTCCCGATCACCCAACTCGCGCAAACCAAACGCCACGTTCTCAAAGACATCGAAACTGTCGAACAACGCCGAGTTCTGGAACAGGTAACCCAACCGCAGTCGACAACGGTCTCGCTCGCCAACACCCAACTCGCTCACCAAACGCCCCTCCCAATGCACTGACCCGCTTGTCGGCTCCAACAACGACATCATCAGCTTCAACGTCACACTCTTCCCACAACCACTCTCGCCAATCACCACCAACGTCTTGCCCCGGCCGACTGAAATCGTCAGGTCACCCAGCACCTGCTGGTCACCGAATCGAAGCCCCACACGGCTCAACACAACCGGGTCAGGCTCTTGGACGGACGGACAATCAGTCACTCGGTCACCCGAAAACTCTTTGTAGGTCGACAAATCTTAACCGGGCCGGATCACTCGACCGGATCACAACAGCGAAGGCGACACCGGATAAACCATCCGGTAACCGGTGTCCAACAACAGGCCAAGGAAGAAGTCCAGAGCCAGGATGGCTATGAAGGATGCGACAAACGCAACGGTCGCCGCACGACCTACACCCCGAGCACCACCCTGGCAATGAAAACCGTGGTAACACGAAAACAACGCAATCGCACCGCCAAAGAACACGCTCTTGATCAAACCGGTCGCCACGTCAAACGCCGTCACGAACGAACGACTGTGAACCCAGTAGAAATGACTGTTGACCTCCAGGACCCAAGTCGAAAACAGCCAGCCGCCGATGATCCCCACCGTGTCGGCAACAATCGTCAGGATCGGGATCAAAAGGAAGCAGGCCAGGAAACGAGGCACCACCAGTTGACGCAACGGGTTGGCACCCAGAGCACGGATCGCATCGATCTGCTCCGTCACACGCATCGTCCCCAACTCGGCCGCCATCGCACTGCCCACTCGCCCAGCCAGCATCGTCGCGGCCAACACCGGACCCAACTCCTTGACCAGCGACGAATTGATCACCGAACCGATTCGAGTTTCCATTCCCATCTGATGAAACGATGCATACCCCTGCACCGCCAGAACCATGCCGATGAACACACCGGTCACGACCACCACCGGAATACTGCCCACGCCGACAATGCACATTGTCTCCAGCATCAAACCACGGCGAGGCCGACCGGCTGCCAGTTGACGCAGCACGCCGAACGAAAACAATGCGAAGTCGCCAACCGACTCGACACGCGACAACACCACCGCACCGAGCCGGTGGATCGGAGTCGTCGGAGATTGTGATACGGGAACAGTCGCCATCGCGATCAACTCTCGACAGCCGCGGGAACCGGGAACGTAGCCGATTGGTCGGAACCGGGCGAGATCACTTCTCGAGACCGCCGAGAGATTGCTGTTGATTTCCGTACAGGCCACAGTGCTGGTACAATCCAGCCCGTCGCAACAATCGCTGGTCATACGTCGACTCAGCGAAACACATTCAGGATGACCGCACAGGAGAACGGCATGCGAAGCTTGATCGCAGTCTTGACATTGACCCTGCTGACCGGCACCACTGCCTGGGCTCAGGACGAAAAAACCACTGAAGCCAAGTCCGAAAAGGCTCCGGCCAAGGTCGTACTCAGCGACGTAGAAAAAGCTGCCGTCGCGGCGATCAAGAAGTCCGGAGGCTCTGTGCTCGAAGTCGCACAGAACGACGGACGACTCGATATCGCCTTCCACCTCGCGGATGGGAAAATCGGCGACAAACAACTCGCACCACTCAAGAACATCACACACATCCACTCGCTCAACCTGCGAGGAACCGAAGTCACCGACGCCGGATTGGCCGCGATCGCCGGACTCGGAGGACTCGAACGACTCCACCTCGAAAAAACCAAGGTCACCGACGCCGGACTCACTCACCTCAAAAGTCTCCATAACCTCCAGTACCTCAACGTCTATGGCACCGCCGTCACCGACGCCGGACTCAAACACATCGCCGGACTCAAAAAACTCAAGAAACTCTACGTCTGGGAAACCAAGATCAGCGAAGGCGGTATCCAGACAATCAAGACGGCCGTCGCCGGACTGCGAGTGATCCCCGACCCGGTGCTCGAAAGAAAACGAGCCACCATCGACGCCAAACGCGCTCTCGCTGCACTGAAAACCGAATCCGAAACTGCTGCGAAAAATATCCCCGTCGCCAAGAAAAAGGCCGACGAAGCAGCCCAGGCTGCGACCACTGCCGCAACCGCATCAACCGATGCCGCCAAGGCCGCCGCCGCTGCCAAGACCAAGGCCCAAGCCGCTGCCAAGACACTCACCGATGCTCAGGCCAAGGCCAAGGACGCCAAAACCGACGACGACAAGAAAACCACTGCCGAAGCCGCTAAGAAAGCCACCGAAGACAAGAAGACCGCCGATAAGGCCAACACCGACGCTGCCAAGAAAGCCGCTGATACCAAGAAAGCCGGCGACGCTGCCAAGAAAGCTGCCGACGACGCCAAGAAAGCCTCCGCCGCCGCCACAAAAGCTGCCGCCGATGCCAAGGCAAAATTCGAAAAAGCCAGTAGCCCGCCTGTGAAAAAAACAGTCGACAAGAAAGCTGCCGACAAGAAAGCTGCTGACAAGAAAGCTGCTGACAAGAAAGCTGCTGACAAGAAAGCTGCTGACAAGAAAGCTGCCGACAAGAAAGCTGCTGACAAGAAAGCTG
>Ga0115002_10002500_pt1 | contig 23953 bp, 23 predicted proteins | sample ArcticOcean_MG_C_8_FD_89576 | JGI IMG/M metagenome (GOLD analysis project Ga0115002, IMG submission 89576) | Marine microbial communities from western Arctic Ocean - ArcticOcean_MG_CB11_86 | ecosystem: Environmental > Aquatic > Marine > Oceanic | place: Arctic Ocean: Canada Basin | collected... | reverse complement strand
GGGACAAGCCCGCCTACTATGTGATTCAACTCGACGACATAACTGAGGCGCAGTCCACTAACCAAGCATTGAATTTAGCCACCTATCAGCTCAAGCAGATTCTTGGCGTTAGCACCGATGGGGTGTTTATCTTGGATTCGCGACTGACCGTCACCTACGCAAATAATCGTGCCTTGCAGCTGCTTAAAATCACAGCGCCTAATCTACACAAACAACCCATCGCCGATCATGTGGCACGCACCCAGTCACGTGGCTTCCTAGAGTCGATCAGAGCATTTCGGAAAGGCAAAGAACGGCGCATGACTCTCGACGCGGTACAATTCAAATCTCAGCACGATCACGGTTTGAACGTCGAAATCGTCCGATTAGGTAATTCGTCGGACGCAGGCTTCGCGCTCGTGTGTCATCCCGCCGAAGACCTGGTCAATTCGCTGTACACACTCAAAACCTCACAGGCGAGGTTTTCCCAGGTCTTCCATGCGAGCCCGGACGCCATCCTCATCATGCGGGCCCAAGATCGTTTGATTCTGGACTTCAACGAAGGATTCACCCGATTGTTGGGATACCGCCGAGAGGATGCGATCGGCGTACTGGAAACGGATTTAGATTTCTGGAGTAGCGTGATCGAACGCGGTGCTGTGAGTGAGCAACTAATAGCGGATCGCGAAGTCATCGATTACGAAACCACGCTCAAAACGGTTGGAGGGTCGCTCGCGCATATAGAGATCTCGATCCGCTATATCGAAGTCGACAACGAATTATGCATCCTCTGGATCGGTCGCGACATCACAAAACGAATCTCTGCAGAGCCGCGCTGGTCGAAACTGAAGAAAAATTCGAAAAGGTCGTTGCCCATAGCCCCGATAGCATCGTCGTCTATCGCCAAGCCGATGGAGTGATCTCGGATCTGAACGATAAATTCCTCACACACAGTGGCTACAGCAAGCAAGATCTAGTCGGTCAATCAATATTTGATCTACCGGTTTTCGACGATATCAAAACGCTAAAAGTGGCGACCGGCGATCTCGACCAAAACGATATGTTCGCCAACCAATCCGTATCGTTTATCAAGAAATCCGGCGCCACCGTCCCCGCCCTCATCTCAGGCACCCTGTCGGAATTGAGCGGCGAAGTTTGTGCCATGTGCCTCGCCAAAGACATGAGTAGCCAGAAAGAAGCCGAAGAGCGCTTGCGAGGAAGTGAAGAACGATTCCGCGGAATCTTCGAAAGTGCCCCGATCGGCATTATGCTAGTGGAGCTGGAAGGCACCATTTTTCAAGCGAATCGTTTCGCCGCACAGTTGCTCAACTATGAAAAAGACCATCTGGACAGATTGCATATTTCCCGCCTCCTACAGGAACAAGATCGGCAACGCTTAAAAGAGAATCTCGCTCGGCTGAAAGACAGCAACGCAGCGCCAATCAGCTCCGAGCAACGGATGCTCTGTCAAAATGGCCCGGAGATATGGACAAATTCCCACATCATGCTGCAGCGGTCGAGCGACGGTACCCCCCTCTACTACATTGTACAAATCGCCGACATAACAGACCTAAAACAAGGTCAACAACGCATGGAACAAATGGCGTTTTACGACACGTTGACCAACCTCGCCAACCGCCGCCTTTTCCACGACCGCCTCACCCAAGCGATAGAGCACGCAATACGTACGAACAGGGCGGCGGCACTGCTTTATTTGGATCTAGACAATTTCAAACGGGTCAATGACACGTTAGGACATGAAATCGGCGATTCGCTTCTACGTGAAGTGGCGGGGCGTCTAAAACAGTGTGTGCGCAAAGAGGATACGGTTGCGCGACCTGGCGGTGACGAATTCACAATCCTCCTGAACGAAATTACCACCCCATCCGACGCGGGCATGGTCGCGGAAAAGATACTCAATCATCTGCGCGAGCCCATCACGATCTCAGGCCATCCGTTGGTAGTCACGACGAGCATCGGCATTACGCTGCTGCCCGGCGACGGCGCAGACCCGAATGTGCTGACCAAGAACGCCGACCTTGCGATGTACAAGGCAAAGGAACGCGGACGCAACAACTACCAGTTCTACAGCGAAGATCTAAACACGAACGCGGTGGCCAGACTCCGAACCGAATACGAAACCCGGCAGGCTCTGGAAAACAAGGAATTCCGGCTATTCTATCAACCAAAAGTGTCACTAAAGACTATGCAGATTGTCGGTGTCGAGTGTTTGATTCGCTGGGACCATCCGGAACGCGGCATGCTCGGCCCAGATCAATTCATCGAAGTGGCGGAAGAGACAGGTAGCATAATCGATATCGGCACCTGGGTTATCGACGAAGCGTTTGCAGCCGCGCAGGAAATCAACAGAACCAGCGAATCGCCATTGCATATTGCAATCAACATCTCCCCGCGCCAGTTTCGTGACCCGAATCTCACGACTACCATTCGTCGATGCATTAGAGAAACAGACATGAATCCGGAGCACATTGAGCTTGAGATCACGGAGACAATGTTGATGCAGGATGCTGCTGCAGCCGAAGAAACCGTACGCAATTTGTCAGATCTAGGCGTCCGCCTAGCAATCGATGACTTTGGCACCGGGTACTCTTCATTGAGTATCCTGAAGCGCTTTCCTATCAATACCGTCAAGGTCGACAAGAGCTTCGTGATGGATATTCCAGACAACCCAGACGACGTTGCGATCACACGCGCTGTGATCGCAATGGCTCACGAGCTCAAAATGGAGGTAGTTGCCGAAGGCGTGGAGACCCGCGAACAGCTCCAGTTTTTGGCCGATCTGGACTGTGAATATGCACAAGGATATTTGTTCAGCCGGCCTGTCCCATTCGCCGAAATCCAGAAACTAGTCGTCAATAACGTTAGGTTGATGTACTTCGAGTAGCAGTCTTACGCGCCAACAAAACGGGCAGCAGGACGACCGTAAAGAGCAACAGCAGACAAATAGCGATCGTCAACAAGATGCCTACGGACGCTGTTCCGCGATGCGGCGACAAGGACAACGATGCAAACGCGCCGAGCGTAGTCAACGTCGACAGCACGACAGCACGTGGCGTGCTCGAGCGCATCAGCCGCTCGATACCCCCCTCACCAAGAAACCGTTCAACGACATGAATACCATTGTCCACACCTAGCCCAAATATAAGTGGTAGAACGAGAATATTTGCCATGTTGATCGGCACATTAAACATCACGCCAGCAGCGAGCGTACAAATGGCTGCAAGCGTTAGCGGGAGCAGCACCAACAACGTCGTCCCGAGCTTGCGCAACGTCAGAAGTAGCACAACGCCGATGCCGAGTGCTGCAAAAACCATAGCTCGTTGGAATGAATCGATAACAATCTCACCAACGCCCCATTCCAATACTGGGCGCCCTGTCGCATTTGGAACCAAGCCACGAACATCAGTGATGAATTCCGTTAACGCCGAAACTTCCGCGGTGTCCTCCTGCGGCACGATAATCGACAACTGATCACCGGTTCTGGCCACTACCCTATTTCGCGCCGTTTCCGGAATATCACCAAAGTCGACTCGATCGACTACCAAGCTGCGTCGAATCCACTCTAATTCCTTTACCAAGTCGCCTGTTACCGCCGCTTGCGCAACCTCCACCGCCTGATCAGTCATCCCCTGTAGTACATGCAGCGCCTCGCCCAAGCGATTCAATGTCGCTTGTGACAAATCTTCAGTTCCCGGTGTTGCTGCGATTTGCTCCACAAGGGCGCGGGCACGCAACTTTACTTCCGCTACTGAAGCGTCGGTCGCCACGTTTGGCGCTCCAACAAATAGGTCCACCAACATTGTTTGCGTATCGACCAATACGAGCAGTTTCTCGTCTTGTTCCTCCGGCACTAAGCTCGCGGGAACTATGACGTCGGCTACTGCCGGTAGCGCAAGTAGTTTTGCTTTGTCCACACCGTCCCGGCTTACGACGACCAAACTGTAGTCGGTCGATATTCCTTCACGCTGCAACAACCTAAGCGTGCTCATCGACTCTGATTCTGGATCCTTCAATGCCAACACGCTGTAGTCGAAACGAGACTGCGATGCGAGCACTGTGGCAACGCTCATACCAACAATCACGCAGCCGATCACCCACGCTCGACGATCGACCAACCACTTCAGCATTAGATCACTTGTTGGCAACACCATGAGGTGAGCGCGAGGCGACCCTACGAGCGCGTAGAAAGCGGGCAGGAAAGTGAACGTCAGAAACCATGCTACCGCCATCCCGCCCGCCGAAATAACGCCCAAATCGGCTAACCCCTGGTATTGCGTGGGCCAAAACCCAAGAAAACCAATTGCGGTAGTCAAGGTGCATAAAGAGATTGCTCGTCCGACACTCGTACTGCTCGACACCAAGGCTTCGACCACTCCTATGTCGCCACTATTGATCGCTTCCTGATAGCGCAACGAAAAGTGCAATGCAAAGTCGACTCCGAGGCCAAAAAACATGACTACGAACACAAGCGAAAGCGTGTTGTATTCGCCTACCGCGAGCATCGCGTAAGCTGACGTCCAAATCACTCCAATGGCCAACAGCAAAAACGTCGCGACAACAATTTTTACCGACCGTACACCAACCGTGAGTATGATTAGCAAGAGAGCTAGAGCGAGCCAGCCCGCCAATGACACGCCCTCAATCGCCGCCTCGATTTCTTCGTGCTGTAAGGTGATCTCACCGGTTAGACGCACAGCCACGGGGAGGTCAAGCACCGCTACCATGTCGCGCAACTCGCCGATCACCATTGCGTCGGGTAGCGATTCGCCGTAGTCCGATTTCGCCTTTAAAAATATGAGCTGATATCTAGTTTCATCGAGAGCAAACAGCTCATCCGCCCAATAGATCGTTCCGTCCTCATTGCGGCTGGTCTTCTCGATCGATTCCGCGATGAGGAGAAGCGTCCGTTCAAACTCTTCCGGTGGATCGCTTCGAACGCCCTCTTTAACCAAGTCGAGAATGCTTATCAGGCTGGGATCCCGCGCAACGGCGGACAGCCAAGGCTGTGCGCTCGCCAATCGATCAGCCATGTTGTCGAGTTCATCGATGTCCAAGTACAAGAGTGCATGATCACGAAAAAACGGCTCATGGCCGAGGGCCGCGATGGCAGAAAAGTACTGGGGGTGCCCTTCTAGGTAAGCGACAATTTGGTCGGTTGCGATCTCAAGCTGCTTGAACGAATCACTGCTGACAACAATGACCGCTGTCCTGGCAAGATCGGGAAAGCTCGCTTGAAAGTGATCAAAGTCCTGACGCCAGTCGGTGTCCTGACGTATCAACTCGCTCAGATCCGAATTGATCCTAAATCGATCAACCGATATCCAACCGAAAACCGCACTCGCCAAACTTAGCACCAGCAACACAAACTTCGGCGCTCGAGCGACCATTGCGACCCATAGAGCCAGCGTCCGCACGAACACTAGTCAGTTACTTCTACAGATGCGTCTTCAGAGGCTTCGTCTTGCTCGCTTGAGTCCTCCTCGCCAAAGTCCTCCTCGCCAAAGTCAGAGAAGAAGTCTTCCAGCGGGGGATCCCCGTCGTAAATCAGAAATCTCCGGCGCTGGAAATAGGCGTCTCGAGTGAACGCATACGGATCCAGCGCACTGGCATCGCGAATATCGGAAGCCGCAAGCGCACCCGCGCGCGCTCTGACAAGGTCCACAACACTAACGCCCCAGTGAATGTCTCCGCCAAAGAGCATTTGCGGCACCCAACTACGAATGACGTCAGATGGCAAATCGCGCAAGGTGCTTGGACCGAAGAAGGGGACATATAGATATCGGCTTTTTTTTATACCCCATACCGCTAGCGTCTGGCCCAAATCTTCATCTTGGTAGGGCAGATCCCAGCGACTCGCGACGTCAAAAAATCCGCCAACGCCGATGGTCGCATTGATCAAGATGCGCGCAAAGTCGATACCGCCCGATTTTGGCTTTCCTTGCAGGAAGCCGTTGACGGAGCTATCTACCGTGCGAAGGTTTTGAAACATCTTAGACAGGCCGCGTTCGAACCAATCTGGCAGAACTTTGCGATAACCACGTGCAACAGGCACAAGCACCGCGCGATCTACACTATCGGTCACATCATAGCTGCGCCGATTGTTCGTTTCGTACGGATCAAATACTCCATAGTCTTCGCCTTCCAGACTGGTGCAGCCGGACGCGATTAGGCAGCAACAGCAGAATCCGACGACCCCATATGGTTTCAATCTCCGCTCCGCGCAAGCGCAATCTTAGTTTCAAGGTGTCCGAGCAACGCATTAAATCCTTGTCGCTTGACGATGCTGCGATAGTCCGCACGGCGCAACGATAAATCACTCACGCCATCGGCGACCACATTAAAGACGCGGCCGTCTCGCAAATAATAGTCAAGCCCAACCGAACTTCCATCAACTTTGACGAGGCGTGTTCGCACCAAATCGTCTCGATCCAGGCCGTCCGCTTCCATCTCGAACGATTGGCCCGCGAAGCGATCAAACCGATCGGCATACGTCGCAACGATCAATTCACGCAAAAGCCGTTTGAACCGATCCCGATCATCTACGCTTAATCCCCGCCAAGTGCGTCCCACGCTAATCCGCGCAATTCCTTCTACATCAAACAGTCTCTGCACTTGACCGGCAATTAGGTTCTCCCGAGCGTCGACACCAGTTTGCTGCATCGCCGCAATAAGAGTGGCGTGAAATGTTGCTATCGCAGCATGCGTCGATGCGCCGTCTGCACTGGCATCGGACCAAGGAGTTAACGCGCTACAGCACGCCACCCCTACGATGAAGACTTTCAGTCGATGAACCACAAACTAAGACTCGGTAAGTAAGTTATTAGTAGTAAGGCGAATAACAAGATCACCATAAACGGCCACGTCGCCGCGTACAACTCAAGCAGCGGTTTCTTGAACCGATAACTCGCAATGAACAGATTCATGCCGACAGGGGGCGTGAAATAACCAATCTGCATGTTGGCCAAAAATATGACGCCGAGGTGCACAGGGTGTACACCGTAGCCTACGGCTACAGGCAACAACAACGGCACCATGATTACGATTGCGGAAAAAATGTCGAGCACGGCACCCAGGGCCAACAACAATATATTGAGCAGCAACAAGAACTGCCACGGGCTTTCAATATGTTCCTGCATGAAGCTCAAGAGTCGCATTGGCACTTCGGCATCGACCAAGAAATTGGTAAAAGCAAGGGCTATGCCTAGTATCAATAGTATCCCACCGACCATCACCATCGATTCGACCATGACTTTCAGCACCTGTTTGAGCGACACCTCTCGGTACAGGAAGACCTCGGCAATGACCACATAGAACGCGGTAACCGCGGCTGCTTCTGAAATTGCGAACACCCCGCTAAACACTCCGCCGAGGACTACAAACGGCAACGGAATCTCCCATCGCGCGGCATATAAGGAAGATCGAACATTTGGCCAGGTGAAGGCGACCCGCGGAATAACACCACCGCGATGGCGCCACAACGTCCATATCGTGAGCAATGCCAACATGAGCGTCAACGGAACGACGCCAGCAACGAAAAGGTCGATGATTGAGAATGACACCCCAACGTCGAGCTGTTGCGCGATCACACCGTAAAGGATGAGCGGCACCGATGGGAAAAGCAGTAGGCCAAGGCTGCCCGAGGTTGTTACAAGCCCCATGCTGTAACGCTCGGAAAATCCAGCAGAACGCAGAGCGGGCAATAACAAAGCCCCCAACGCTACAATCGTCACACCTGATGCACCAGTTAGCGCCGTAAATATTGCGCACGCAACGAAAGCCACTACCGCTAATCCGCTCGGCATGAATCCGAAGAGGCTTTGCACCACGTTAACCAAACGGGTGGAGGTTTTTGATTCGCTGAGGAGATAACCGCTAAACGTAAATAGCGGCAATGCCACGAGTAGCGGCGTATCGACAATCCGGTAGAGTTCAATCGCGATGATGGCAAGGTTAATATCTGCGCTATAAAAGCCTACCGCAGCGCCCGCCAGCAATACGGCAAACAGCGGTGCACCTGCAGCCGCCATCAAGATAATCAAAACAACCAAAAGCCAAATCATGGTGGCTTGATCACATGCAAAGCGTAACGTGCCGCCATGACCAAAGCCCCCAAGGGCATGATGGCTTCACACACCCACGCCGGAATCTGGCCGAACGCTAACGCCCCCTCCTCGAATTCGTATTGCACAAATTCGAAGCTCGCCCAGGCGAACATCGCGAGGACAAGCATTGTGAATAGGTGTGTTACGCGACTTACGATCGGCTTGTAGCGGTCACTCAGAAACCGGCCCACAATATCAATTCTAATGTGGCTGTCGTCGCGCGAGGCGACCATTGCCCCGATCATGGCCACCCACAGCACCATCACGCGTACTAAGCTATCGCCCCAATAGAGACCACTGTCGAAAAGATTGCGCAGCAAAACTTGGATCGCCGCTACGCTGATCATCGAACTCAGCAGAAGGGCGAGGATCGCGTCTTCGACGAAACGGACAAAGGCAATAGCTTTACTGACTGCTTGCACGAAACTCGTCTAGGTATCCCATGAGTTCGTCGAATATTCCTTGTGATATATAGCCGGTATCGACCATCCGCTTGCGTGCAGCAATGGCCAAATCGCGCCACTCTTGTTCCGCCTGTGCGGTGGGCTTGAGCCAATCAATCCCTTGCATGCCTAACGCTGCTTTCGCCACCAGATGGCCTCTTCGCGACGTGGCGTCGACCTCGAGCACCCCATTGCTCAGTTCTTCCGACACAATCGCTTGCTCATCGGCCGATAGCTTTGCGAATGGACGTTCCGCGATCGCAAACAAGCCATAGATATACATAAGGGGGATTTCCACCGCGTAGTCGACTTGCGTGTGCCATTGCAGCGCAATGGTTCCAACCGGCGGTGATGCGATTGCGTTAATTAGGCCAGTTTGCAATCCCGCCAACACGTCAGCCATAGGTAATGGTATCGGCGTTATGTCGAACGCCTGGAATGCTTGTAGCGACGCAGGATCGTTGTCCGGCACCCACACCTTTCGTTTGCGGATCTCAGCCACTTCGGTCGCCGGCGTTTTGACCATCGGATACGCGAAGCCGACTTCAGCAAAGCCGAAGCCAACGAATTTCTCCGCCCGCAGACCCTGCATCAGCCTGGCATCGAGCCGTTCGCGGACATAGTCTACCTCCGCTTCATTACGGAACAGCATGGGCATGTTGTAGACTCCGATGTCCTCGTATGTGTTCACCAAACCACCTGACGTGAGAACTGCGCCGTGCAATTGGCCGAGGCCCATCTTGCGCAGCACCGTTTTGTCGTCACCCATTACGCCGCCAGGATAGAATTTGAATTTGACCGACCCGTCCGTACGCTCGTCAATCTTTTCAGCGGCTTGACGCAACACTCTCATCCAGGGCGAGCCCTCAGGCGAAAGCGTCGCAATTTTCAACGTCGCAGCCGACACCTGTGCACTTGCGATTAGACACAGACTCAAACTCACATAACGTAGCAATTTAGAAATAGTCATCTGCTGATTCCATCAGTTGTTGCGCTTGCTCACGGGCGACACTGTTCATAAGTGTAAGACCCGGCACACGAGGTTCGGACGACATAACGTCTTGCAGTAGGTCGTCATGCAGTTCTCTGTCAAATACCAATCGCGCATATTGCTCTGCAAACATTACCTTGGACAGCAGGTTTTGTCCTCCGGAACGCTCGATGGCTTGCTCGAAATACTCGCGCCCCAGTTCCGGTCTACCCCCCATCCCAGGCGGCAATATGGTTTCAAACATACCCAAGTAAAGATAAGCACTACCGTTCTCATAGTCCGGCGATTGTTCGGCGACCTTCAGCATGATCGCCTTGACTCGGGCGAGATCGGCAATTGCATTATAATCGTTACCGTTTGCTTGGATCCATCCCGCCCATGAGCTACCTAAGGTATACAGCACAGGGATTGCGCGCCCGTCTTGGTTGGCAAGCCACCGTTCGAAATCCCGATACGCTCGCGTGTCGAGGTCACATCCATTTCGAAGCTCAATGCAAGCCGCTTGCTGCGCTTGCCTCTTTGCCTTCGCGTGCAGCAACCTCGCTCGTTCGAGGTCATCAACGAATGCCGCAGCGTAGGCTGAATTTAGCGTTGCGGACTGGCGCAACAAAAAGACATCCTCCGGCGAGCGAGCGACCAGGCTATCAATCAAGATCAAGTACGACGGTGCACCGTCGCGAACCATTTCGATGTCATCATTATCCAAGATGGCGCTCGCCAAATCTTCGGCGAACCCTCGGGTCGCAGAGCTTAGGAGGCTTGCACAGCCAGTTGCCACGAAAATCAAAATAATGAGCGGTACGAGTCGGATATTCATGTTGCACTGCATTTAAGCGGGGCCCAAGCGCTTTATCAACGGGATAGTTTACCCGCTATGGCAGCATTTCCGACACGTTTTCGTATAGCTCGTTGAACTGCGGCCGCTTGCGGTAACCGGGAACCGCGTATTTGGCTAGTACCACCCCATCGGCTGAAACCAGCAGGATACCTGGGTGGGGAATGCCATACGCCATGTGCCCTTTGGCATAGTCCTCGTTGAGCACCCCATATGCAATTACGTGTTCGGCGGCGGCGTCTCGCAACAGCGGATAGCCGAGATTCTCGGACGAATGAAAGGACTCAAGTATGGCAACGCTGTCGTAAGTCATGGCCGCTACGTTTACACCCACTGCGGAAAACTTCTCTCTATTTTGTTCCAGTTGGACCAACTGGCTCTTGCAGAATGGTCACCAATCCGCAGACCGGCTGAGGAATAACAGCAACCCGTTCGGCCCGGCTACATTCTCTAGCTTACGCTGGTTACCAGCCTGGTCGGTCGCCTGCAACAGCGGCAACTGGCTGCCCACTTGCGGGCCCCATCCTTCGCTGTATTCGTCCGCATGTCCAAACGACGCGATTAGCGCCGACAGGGCCAATGCCGCCAAGGCGGCCACGCATCTCTTGCGGGTCAAGAAAAGCCGCGAACTATTCATCAAAATTGTTCCTCATGCTGATTACCCAATCCTTGTTCTGGTATGGATCGATCCACGCTCACTCGATCCATTTGCCGCACGATCACTTGCGCGTTGCGAGGCCGAGGGACCGCAAGTAACGCTACCTGCTCAAGGGCATCAGCATTCGTCGCCTGCCCGATTAACGCTTTGACCCGCTTGGGCTTGGCCTTGTAGCTAGGCCGTTCGAGGCGGCGGTCCATCTTATATATCTGCTGTATGACCAATTGCTTTGCGAGCTTACGCACTGCCTTGTCGATAGCCGCAGACTTTATATCAATGCGCAGTTTCTCCAAACCGACTCGAGTGCGCAACGTATCAGCGAGCTTCTCCAAATACCAAAGTTGTGCCTTGCCTTTATCTGACAAGCGCGGACGCAGAAGTTCCAATTGATGCACGCTGTGCTGGGCGTATTTCAACCACGATTCCGCGTTGTGGCGCAGCCATTCTGCTTGGCCATCGCCATCGGTTTCCTCATAGATCGAGCGGCTCTTGAATCCACCGCGGTAGTTCTTGACGATCCGCTTGATCAGCAATGCATCATCCATACATGCATGGCTGGTTGTATTGCGCCAACACGTCGAGTCGTGCAAAAAAAGTTGATTCAGGCTATCCCAAGTCAGCTCGCTCGAAGCTGCCGCATGTGCGCACGCGCGCACGACCGTGATCATGGCTTGGGCTTGGGCTTCTTCCGGCGCAATGGATGCAAGGCGTAGAGCGAGGCGTTGATGGGTAGCCCCGCCGGTCAAATACAACGCAGTCGCCTCAATCGCTTGAAGGTGGTCAGATAGATCAGCATCCCCCTCAAGCACCCGGGCCAACATGTCCCACATCGAGCGCAGCCGGCGGCTGTCGCGAGCGAGCAGATTCTCTGCATAGACAGAGACATCCGGCTGAATCGTATCGACCTCAACGCCAATGACCGCGCTGCCACGCACATCGCAGTCTGCGAGATAGCGCAAGCAACGATTGTTCAGCTGCAAGCTGTACGTAACTACGAAATCCGCCAATTGCACTGTTAATTCCACACCTGACGCTTGGTCCAAGGCTTGATTACCGGCTCTTCGTCGATGCTAGCCTTGATCTGATATAAAACACGGCGCCACACCGCCTTCGGCTCGCACAATAGCAGCGCTTTCGACAGCCTACTCGATTTTTCTTCACGTCACATATGGGTCAATATGCTCCGATCAGAAAAGGCTCCGTGCGCTGCCGAAAACACTACTCTTGCGCGTCTTTCACTCGCTAATTTATGTCAGATCAAGCCTAGCGCTATCGCGGGGGGTGCGCCAGCACGACAATGCTAACACTGATGATAGACTCGCTCGAGACACACCAAGAAACAAGCCAAATGAACGAAAACCTTGTCCCCGTAGACATCAACGAAGGGCTAGCCACGGTCACTCTAAACCGGCCGGAGGCTTTAAACGCCCTCTCTTCTGCCTTGCGTAACCGCATCACCGAGGTATTTACAGAGCTCAGAGACAACGACGCTGTCGGCGTGATTATTCTTACCGGCGCCGGGCGCGCATTCACGGTGGGTCTGGACCTCAAAGAATTGGGTGGCGAACGTGCGCCCGACGCGGTAGCGAGCGGCGACTTGAGTGAGGCCATATGCAATGTCGGCAAACCGGTGATCGGGGCAATCAACGGTTTTGCCATAACCGGCGGGTTCGAAATCGCCCTCATGTGTGATTTCCTCATCGCTTGCCCCGAGGCGAAATTTGCAGACACGCACGCCCGAGTGGGCGTTGTGCCGGGTTGGGGCTTGTCACAGAGGCTCCCGAGGCTAATCGGCGTCAATCGGGCAAAACAATTGAGCCTGACCGGGAACTATCTGGATGCACAAACGGCTGTCGCCTGGGGTTTGGTCAATTCGATTGTCCCAGCTGCGGAACTTCTCTCAACTTGCGTCGAGTTGGCGCGCGACATTCTTTCAACCGACCCCGTCACGCGCAATGCAATCAGGCACATCATGGACGAGGGATGGAACACCACGTTAGACGCAGGCATGCAAATCGAACTGATGGCTAACCAAGCGCATTCCAAAGCCGAGGTGCCTGCGGCTTCAGTTGCTGCACGCCGTGTGGGTATTCAAGATCGGGGCCGCGAACAAGCCAAGGGCCAGTAACTACGCCAACATGGCCTGATAATGTATTTTGTCATGTATGAAATTACATACTGGGGTTTGTCGTAGTTGGGCTTCCATCGTTATCGGACGCTGGTGGAGTATATAGACGAATGGTCTGGGAACAATACTTGGAGGTCGTATTCTTCATCAAGGATTGATGCCGTTGGCACAATCTTAAGTTGATCAAGTTCGTGCACCACATAAATCGGATAACTCCTGAACGCCTCGCACCAATTGGCGAGCGTTCGGTTGGCGTCGCTGTCGATGCAATAACGCCAAGCTGTAAGGCCTGGCCCCGAATCTGTTTAGCTTTCGCCCTTCGACTGGAGTCCGACAGCATTCTGAAGCACCCGGTCCGCCATTCGCGCGAACGGCAACGATTGCAACCACACAACGCCTGTGCCTTCCAACGTCGCGAGAAATAGACCTTCACTGCCAAAGAGCATAGATTTCAGCCCTTCGGCAAGCTCAATGTCGTAATCGATACCCGCCTCGAAACCGACGATGCATCCGGTATCTACTCTGAGCTTTTCGCCGTTCAATCGACGCTGCACAATACTGCCACCAGCTTGAATAAAGGCCATCCCGTCCCCGCGCAAGCGCTGAAGGATGAAACCTTCGCCGCCAAAGAAGCCTGCGCCCAGCTTGCGGTTGAACGCGATAGAAAGTTCGGTACCTTCCGCTGCGCACAAGAACGAATCCTTTTGGCAGATGATCTCGCCGTCATGCTGAGACATATCGACGGCAATAATCTGTCCAGGGTAAGGCGCCGAAAATGCAACCTTTGCCTACCCTCCAGATTCGTTGGTCCCGGTGTTCGTGAAATGCGTCATGAATAACGACTCACTCGTTAATACCCGCTTGGCCGCACCCATTAGCTTGCCCATCACCCCACTTTGGGTGCCGTCGCCCATGCGTGTCTCGAATTCTATTCCTGGACCCATGTACATCATGGTTCCCGCTTCGGCGACGATGGTCTCGCCCTTATCCAGCGCCACTTCGACAAACTGCACGCCTTCCCCACAGATCTCATAATCGACTACATCTGCCATTTGTCACTCCCGGACAAGGTCGAAATACTCGAGCGCACCGCGTAACCCTGGGGTCTGTTCAATGATGATCCAAAGCGCAATGTTTTGCGCATAGTCGGTTAGATCACCACGCTCGTCGAAACGCCGTCGCAACGGACTGGTCTGAGCGAATTCGACGATTTGTGGCACGATGCCGCCACCAATATACACCCCGCCCGTCGCGCCCACCGTCAACGCCAAACTTCCAGCAGCAGCACCGAGCAATGCACAAAATGTTTCGAGCGTTTGATGACAAACCGGGTCGTCCATACTCACTCCGCGCGTAGAAATGGCTTCAGCCGTCAGATTTTCAGGTGTACTCCCCCAAACTGCACACACGGCGGCGTAGAGGTTCTTGATGCCCACACCGCTAAGCACGGTCTCCCAACTAACATGGCCGTGAGATTGCATAAGTAGCCCCCACAGCTCGGCTTCCAAGAAACTACCCGGGGCCAAATCGGCATGTCCGCCTTCGGAGGCCAAAACCAACCAACCGCTTGACCGTGAGGAGCCTTCGTCGGTTGCGTTTGGCGTCGGAACGAGGGTGGCCATTCCTAATCCTGTCCCGGGCCCCAACAGCGCCTTAACACCTCGATCTAACTGACTACCCCCGATCTGAACCACCTGCTCGCACCCGGGGACCGCGTGCGCAAGTGCAAAAAAGTCATTCACCAGGAAAGCCGGGCAATCGAGTGTGTCGCGGACTTCGCCGGGCGTAAACGCGAGCCCCGTGTTGGTGATTTGGATAGCACCGGTATCAGGCGCGCGCGGTCCGGCCAATGCCAACACCGCGCCTTCGAGAGCTGGATTACCGAGCTCCGCAATTGCCTTCTTGAGCATTTGCCGTGCTTGGGCAAAGCCGAGCGTTTCGAGCACCAAAGGTTGCCCGATAAGCGTGGTCTTGTCTGCTAATTGAAAGCGTGCGTGGGTCGCGCCGATGTCCGCCACGAGTGTCGCCATAATCAAATGTCGCAAGTTTTGTAGTCTGCTTTTTAGTATGGTGCGCGAAGGAAGTACAGGGAAACTGCCATGAATAAAGTCGTGTTGGGCGTACTCATTCTTGCAAGTGCGCTAACAAGTAGTCAGATCGCCGCAGACGAATCCGTCTTAACCATAGGAAACGTCGGCGAACCGGAAACATTGGATCCGCATCGCTACAACCTGCGCCTCGAAGAGAATCTTTAGAATTACCTGTTCCTAGGATTTACGACATTCAATCGAGACGGCGAAATCGTTCCGGGCGCAGCCACGCAGTGGCATACAAGCGAGAACGGATTGACGTGGACGTTTGCCATGCGGCCAGATCTCAAGTGGTCCGACGGTACGCCACTTACCGCAGACGATTTCGTCTATTCCTTTCGGCGCCTACTCGACCCGGGCACCGCCGCGAGCCTCGCTTACTTTTTATACATGCTAGACAACGCCGCGGAGGTCAATGCAGGTACGCTGCCGATCGAAAGCCTCGGTGTTAGCGCACCAGACCCCGCAACGCTCGTGCTGCGATTGGCAAGGCCATACCCATACCTGCTCGAACGGTTACTCTATCCCACCGGTTATCCCGTTCCAAAACATGTCATCGAACGGCATGGCGACGCATGGGTAAAACTAGACAATTGGGTGTCCAACGGTGCCTACACGCTCGAGGACTGGCAACCGCAGGCACATGTGTCAATGCGCGCGAACCCTCACTTCTATGAGCCGCCGGCCATCGCCAAGGTCCGCTATCTTCCCGTGCCCAACGAACAATCCGGCTACAACCGATTCCGCAGCAACGAGCTAGACGTTGCTGCGGGATTTCCTTCGGGCGAAATAGCAACGATCAGCAGGGATTATGCGAGCGCACTGCGTACTTCGGACTTGCTTTCAATGATGTACCTCGTGTTCAACGTGCAAAAGCCGCCGTTCGACGACGTGCGGGTTAGACAGGCTCTGTCGCTTGCTATCGACCAGGAAATTCTGACCGACAAGGTACTTCGATCCGGCGCCAAACCAGCGTACAGCTTTGCCCCTGCATTGCTCAGCGACTACGATTCCAACAAGCTACCGCATGTTGACCTGCCAATGGACGAGCGTATAGCAACCGCGCGCCAGCTTCTGGCACAAGCCGGCTTCACGAGCGACAATCCTCTTAAGGTCACGTTGCGACACTTGAGCGGGCTGGAAGCCAAACGCGTCAACCTGGCCATTAGCGGTATGTGGAAGCGCGTAGGCATCAATGCACAACTGCACCAGGCCGATCTCAAAACTCACTTCAGCGACCTACGCCAAGGGGATTTCCAAGTCGCGTGGGCAGGCTGGGTTGGCGAAAGCAATGCGGAACATTATCTTGGCTTGCTGCAGTCCGACATTGGCAACGTCAACTACGGGCGTTTCAAAAACACCGTTTATGACAAGCTCATGCAACAAGCACTCAACGAAGCATCGTTTGAAGTACGAAATTCGATCTTGAGTTCGGCCGAAGCCGTCGTCGTGCACGACTATCCGGTCGTCCCGCTTTACACATCATCCGTTCGCCGCCTTGTCTCACCAAAGATATCAGGCTGGCACGAAAACCTGCGGGACATGCACCAAGTTCGGTATCTGGACTGGAAATAGAGTGCGGCAACGTGGCCCTGCGCAGCTCCTACACCATTTTACTACCCCGTCTGGGCGACTGGCACCCAGGATGACAGCGCTTTGAGAAAATATATTGCTAAACGCCTCGGCTATGCTGCATTGACTTTTTTTTGCGTCGTCACGGTTGTGTTTTTCATGGTGCGGCTAGCACCCGGTGGCCCATTCGATAGCATGCGCAGACTGCCACCCGAGGTAGAGGCCAATCTGCAAGCAGCCTATGGCTTGGACAAGCCGCTGATTGTGCAATATGCCACCTACCTTTCGAATCTCGCCCACGGTGACCTTGGGCCATCTTTCAAACAGAAAGACTTTACAGTCGGTGAACTTGTTTCCCGTGGGCTGCCGATCAGCGTTGCGTTGGGCGCTATGGCTTTGGCGCTTGCTCTCGCGATTGGTTTGGCGGTGGGGCTGGCGGCGGGTCTAACCCCCGGCAGTCTTCTCGATGCTGTGTTGATGGGGCTAAGTAACCTCAATATCGCCATCCCCGCGATCGTTGTCGCACCAATTATGGTCCTGGTCTTTGCTGTCTTCTTGTCATGGTTCCCCGCCGGCGGCGCAGACTCCGCATGGCATTTCGTCCTTCCGACCATTGCGCTCGCGCTACCCTACAGTGCCGCCATCGCGCGTCTAACCCGCAGCAGTGTCGCCGAAAGCCGTTTCGAACCTCATATGGCGACCGCTGTTTCAAAAGGCCTGCCACGCCGTCGCATCGTCGTGCGCCACCTAATGCCGATAGCGATCATCCCGGTGCTTTCCTATCTCGGGCCCGCCGTGGCTGGCTTGCTCACTGGTTCGGTCGTAGTCGAGCAGGTATTCGACCTGCCCGGTATCGGCCGCTACTTCGTTCAAGGCGCAATGAATCGCGATTACACGTTGGTCATGGGCGTCGTGATCGTCTATTCCGGGGCGATCCTCATATTCAACCTCCTGGTCGATCTCGCTTACGCGGCAATCGATCCACGAATCCGATTCGATTAGATGTTCGCAAACGTTTTCAAGCGTTCCATGCTCGCCAGAACCTCGCTAGTTCTCTTATTACTTGTTGGTGTTGCCGCATTGATCGGACCTAGTGCCAGCGGCTGGCAATTTGACGAGATCGACTGGGACTCGCTCGAAACCGCGCCATCGGCCGTGCATTGGTTCGGCACTGACCTCATTGGTCGAGATCTGTTTGTGCGCACTATGCTGGGAGCGCGCGTATCTTTGTTGGTTGCCTTGATTGCAACGTCGGTCAGCCTTTGTATCGGCGTGCCTTATGGCTTGATCGCAGGCTTCAGGGGCGGCAGAACGGACCAGATCATGATGCGGATAGTAGATGGCATGTACGCGTTGCCATTCATCCTGCTCGTCATCTTGCTCGTTGTGCTGTTTGGCAGGAACCAGTATCTACTTTTTGCGGCGCTCGGTGCCGTGTTCTGGCTCGACATCGCGCGTATCGTGCGTGGACAGACGTTGCGCATCAAGCACGCGCCATTCGTCGAAGCAGCCAAAAGCCTCGGCGCACCAACGAAGCATATCCTCTTGCACCACGTGCTGCCAAACGTACTCGGGCCGGTGGTGGTATATACCACCCTCACCATTCCTGGAGTGATTCTCGCGGAGTCTTTCATCAGTTTTTTAGGGTTGGGTATTCAGGAACCGGAAACGAGTTGGGGGGTGCTGGTGTCCGACGGCACCCAGTCGATGGAATCGTCCCCATGGATGCTGCTCTTTCCAGCTGGGTGTCTGGCGATTACGATCTGGTGTTTCAACACCCTAGGCGACCGATTGCGGGATCAGCTCGATCGCAGGGATAATGCTCGCATAACAACTTAAGGCCAATCGTATGGGCATTGGAGCCGGAATCGGAATTGCTAACTTTACCTTTGACGACGCGCGTGGGTTTTGGCGCTGGATAGATCTATGCGACAACGGCGGTGTCGACTCCATTTGGCAAAGCGACCGTATTATTGACGCCGCTCCTAACCTAGAAGCGATGAGCGTGATGGCGGCCCTCGCCGGTGGCTCGAAGCGCCTCAAATTCGGCATGAATGTCGCAAGTTTAGGCTTGCGCCATCCAGTACTGACCGCAAAAGCCTGCGCCACGATCGACGTTCTGAGTGAAGGACGATTACTACCCGCTTTTGGTGTTGGCAGTGCATTGTCGAAAGACTTTGTCGCGACAGGCACACCGACCAAAGGCCGCGGCAAACGTACCGACGAAGGCTTGCAGATCATGTCGCGACTATGGACAGAGGAGAAAGTCTCATTCAACGGCGACTATTATCAGCTCGACGAAGCCACCATTTCGCCAAGACCCGTGCAAAACCCGATGCCTCTATGGATTGGCGGGTCCGCCAAGCAAGCAATCGAACGGACAGCGCGGTGGGGCAGTGGTTGGCAAGCCGGGATCGACAATGCAGCAGACGTCAAACCCACCATCGCGGCGATCAAAGCACGCTCCGCCGAACTCGATCGTACAATTGATGACGATCATTTCGGGGCCGGGTTCGGTTTTCGTTTCGGATCGGTGGAAGAGCCAATCGTCAAACGCTATAACGATTTGTTGTCGAAGCGTCTCGGCAAAGAGCCAAGCGGATTCACGGCAGTAGGTGGGACCGAGCAAATGATGCAGCTCGTCCATCAATTTCGCGATGCAGGTGTGCACAAGTTCATTCTGCGCCCGATCGCCTCAGGGACTGATGAAATGATCGAGCAAACGAAGCAGATGATCGAGCACCTGCTCCCTGAAATCGCCTCGCTCAACGGTTAGACCGAACCCGTCCTTGTAGGCGCAGTTCAGAGGGAGTTGCTAAATGTTCGAGCCTTTGTGGGAGGGGCTTTAGAGCCCTCAGCGTGCTGAGCCCGGGCACGCGCAATCACGCGTGGAACAGCGCTGGGACCACCAAGGTGGTGAAGCGTTGTTCCATGAAAGGGTGTCGCAAAACACCCTCTTTAGCCGCGATCTTGGCCCGCAGAAACAGCCGCGCGCGGGTTGATCCCTTTCCCCCGGCCGGCAACATCAACCAGGCAGCTGAGCTGCCTGCTGCCGAATATACCCGCGGTTGTACGTCGGGCTAATCGTCAAATGATTGATGCAAACGTGTGGCGGTAGTTCGGCAAGAAATCGAATTAGATCGCCGCAATCGTCTGATTGCACCATCTTCGCCCGATCTTCATCCGTGACCGGAATCGGCCGGTTGTCCAGAATGGGCGTTGCCACTTCGCCCGGACAAACCGCACATGCGCGAATGCCGAACTGACAATTCTCCATGTTGAGGCTTTCGTTCATCGCATTCATGGCATGTTTCGCAGCCGTGTAAGCCGGGCCAGTCACTATGCTCACCTGATTTCCAGCCCAGCTGGAAATGTTGATGATGAGACCATCGCCTTGTTTCTGCATTGTCGGTAGCACGGCTTTGCAGCAATAAAACGCACCATCCAAATCAATCCGAATCACCGAGTCCCAGTCCTCGAACGAAACATTGTGCCAGTTTCGCTCTTTCATATTGATCCCGGCGCTCGCCACCAACACATCAATGCGGCCGTGCTCTGCCACGATGCGGTCAGCCACACGCAATACCTCGTCCTTGTCTGCCACGTCCAGCACCTCGATGGATGCGCCTGCGCCGCAACGCGCCGCGACCTCCTCGAGTTTTTCTCGCCGACGCCCGGAGAGAACGACCTTCATTCCTGCCTCGGCGAGCGCAACAGCACCGCCTTCGCCAATTCCCGTCCCCGCGCCGGTAATCCATGCTACTTTGCCTGATACGTCTCGCATTCTTCGTGCTCTCCCCGTACGATCTAGTTAAAAGCGAGACACTTAGCCATAGGTGGAAGTGATGAGCAATCCTGCGACGCTAACTGACATCGACAATTGCCTGCACGAACTCGGCGTCGATGGGTTCACCATTATTGAAGGTCTGATGGACGGTGAACTAATCGTTCGCATCAAGACTGAGCTTGCGCCTTACCTCAAGCAGCAAAAAATGGGCCGGAACAATTTCGAGGGACTCAGTAGCGAAAGGGTCTATGCCTTATTAGCTAAGGCGCCCTCCGTCGCCGAGATCATTGAGCATCCGCTAATCCTCGCGCTGCTCGACCAATTGCTTCCCAAGAACTATCTACTCTCAGCCGCCTTGGCCATAAACGTACACCCCGGCGAAACTCCCCAACCATTCCACTCCGACGATACCGCCGGCTTCGTCAATCTGCCAAGACCACGCCAACCCTATGGCTACAGCACCATCTGGGCTTTTGATGATTTCACCGATCACAATGGCGCAACCGAAGTCATTCCCGGCAGCCACCATTGGCCGCAAGATCGAAAGCCCAGGGGTAACGAAGTATTCGAGGTCACTATGCCCGCCGGATCGGTCCTGCTCTTCACCGGCACGCTCATACATCGCGGCGGCGCCAACACATCCGACACTGTGCGCCTTGCCATCACTCCGCAATATTGCAGCCCAGGTTTGCGGCAAATCGAAAATATGGTGCTCGCCGTTCCCCCCGGAACCTCGGGCCAATACAGCGAGCGTATCCAGGAACTCCTGGGTTACAGCATCATCGACCCGGGCTTCATGGGTTACGTTGATGGGCGTCATCCCAAAGCGCTCATTGACCCTGACTATACGGGCCGCAAGTACCACGACGAGTTGCCCATGTCGTAATTGGGTTAGCGGCCCACGACCAACCTTCACGTCGCCGGCTTTCAATTCAGCGACCAAAAACGGCATAATCCGGCGCCACATTTCTAGTTAGGGTTCGCATGTCCGAAGAGCAAAACAACAATCGGGAAACCATCGCCATCTTGGGCGGCACGGGGGACCTTGGCACAGGGCTCGCTATTCGCTGGTCCAAAGCCGGCCATCGAATCGTCATCGGTTCGCGCACCTTGGAGAAAGCACAGGCCGCGGTCGCCGCATTACAAGAAATCAGCCCTGAGACGCCCGCTGACGCTATGGAGAATAGGGATGCAGCCGCTGCCGGGGACATCGTCATTCTAACCGTACCCGCCGAGCACCAGATCTCTACTCTGGACGGCGTTAAAGCGTCGCTTGTGGGGAAAATCCTGATTGACGTAACGGTTCCGTTGGTGCCGCCGAAAGTCGGGACCGTGCAGTTACCCGAAGCGGGCTCCGCTGGAAAACGGGCACAAGATTTCCTCGGCGATGAGGTGTTCGTTGTTAGTGCCTTCCAGAACGTCGCAGCTCACCTACTCAAGGAAGACGTCAAAATCGAATGTGACGTGCTCGTTTCCGGCAATAAGAAGGCGGCACGCCAACGTGTCCTTGAGCTCATAGAACTCGCAGGGATGACGGGTTGGCATGCCGGCCCAATCGCCAACGCCGCTGCGGCAGAAGCTTTGACTTCAATCCTGATCCAAATAAATCGATCCGGCATCGTCGCCCACTCGGGGATCAAGATCATCGGCCAAGAGCACTAGCCGGATGCTGAATGGGTTTTCGATGATCCCAATACCTGGCGTGCCTATGGTGCGCGAAGGCGATGACCTGACCGAGTTGGTTTACGACGCAATCGACCGAGCTGATGTCATCTTGCAAGACGGCGACATTGTATGTGTGGCGCAGAAAATCGTATCCAAAGCCGAAGGCCGGTTGGTCGCCTTGTCCAGCGTGACCCCATCCGAGCGAGCGGTTGAACTCGCTGCGGAAACCGACAAAGATCCACGGCTGGTGCAGCTGATTCTCGACGAATCAACGGAGGTAATGCGCAAAAAGCCCGGCGTACTCATTGTTCGGCACAAGCTCGGGTTAGTGGGTGCACACGCAGGTATTGATCAATCCAACATTGACCACGGGGCCGAGGAATGCGCACTCCTACTGCCCGAACAACCTGACGAATCAGCCGCCCGATTGAAGCTTGGCCTGGAGGCCAAGAGCGATGTCACGCTCGGTGTCATCATCACGGATAGTCACAATCGACCATGGCGGGTAGGTACCATCGGTGCAGCCATTGGTGCATCCGGGTTCGATGTGCTGGACGATCATCGTGGCGGACAAGACATCTACGGGCGTGAGTTGAAAGTCACGCTCATCAATCGCGCCGACGCGATTGCTGCCGCCGCAACGCTCTTAATGGGGGAAACAACCGAGAAGATCCCAGTAGTCATTTTTCGTGGCTATCCGGCGGAAAGTTCAGCCCAAAGTGCCGCCATGATCAACCGTCCGCTCGAGGAGGATTTGTTCCGGTGAAAAACCACCCGGGCCGCCTCGACCAATGACGAAAATCCTGGCCATCACGGGGGGAGTGGGCGGCGCCAAGCTCGCCTTGGGATTGAGCAAGGTTCTTGAACCAAACGAGCTCATGTTCGCGGTAAATACGGGCGACGATTTCGAGCATTTGGGTCTGCATATCTCGCCAGACATTGACAGCCTGACCTATGCCCTTACCGAAGAAAATAACCCGGATACCGGGTGGGGGCGCCGTGGCGAGACATGGCATTTCATCGATTCGCTCGAAGCGCTCGGCGGCGAAGCCTGGTTTCGCCTAGGCGACAAGGACCTCGCCTTGCACATGCTCCGCACGCAGCACCTTAAATCGGGCGCGTCCCTCACCGAGGCAACTCGAATCATCGCCGACGCGTTAGGCATCGCGCACACGATTGCACCCATGAGCGACGACCCTGTTCGAACCGTCGTCCACACCGACCAAGGTTCATTGCCTTTCCAGCACTATTTCGTGCGCGAGCAATGCGCGCCAAAGGTCACCGGATTCGAATTTGATGGCATCGGGTCAGCCGTTGTAAATCCTAAGATCAGCGGTTGGCTAGCCGGTTGCGACGGGGTGGTCATTTGTCCGTCGAATCCCTACGTGTCGGTGGACCCAGTGTTGGCACTCCCCGGCTTTAGCGAATTGCTCGCCGGTATTCCAATCGTCGCTGTGTCCCCCATCGTCGGCGGGCTCGCGATCAAGGGCCCCGCTGCCAAAATGATGCAAGAGCTGAACGTTCCTGCATCCGCCACCGCTGTCGCAGTTCATTATGCGGACCTGATCGACGGCTTCGTTCTGGATGCGACGGATGCAGCCGAAGCTAGCACAATCGAAATCCCCACCCTGGTCACCAACACCATCATGAAATCTCTGGGCGATCGCATGGGCCTTGCACGG
>Ga0115002_10002491_pt1 | contig 24012 bp, 30 predicted proteins | sample ArcticOcean_MG_C_8_FD_89576 | JGI IMG/M metagenome (GOLD analysis project Ga0115002, IMG submission 89576) | Marine microbial communities from western Arctic Ocean - ArcticOcean_MG_CB11_86 | ecosystem: Environmental > Aquatic > Marine > Oceanic | place: Arctic Ocean: Canada Basin | collected... | reverse complement strand
TGGCTGCAATCGGAATCGATCGAAGCGGCACCAAGCATGTGCTGGGCTTTAGAATCGGTTCGAGCGAGAACGCGGAAGTATGCCGGGATCTCGTGGGCGAAGACCTTATCACGTTCTTTACCTTGGAAGTTCCCTCCACTTTGAATCGATCGCTACTGTCGACCAATGCTATTGAGAATGCATTCCTCAATCTACTCACATTGGAAGAGTCTGGCGTTGGAGAAGCAATACTGACCAAGCGGACAGATGGGTGGCCAGCGGACTGTACTTATCCGAAAAGATATTCCATCGAATACCTGGCTGCAACGATATGGATAAACTCGAAACTGCCTTGGCGAAGAATGGATATAGCCTTGAACCCTCAATAGAAATGACTAACACATAATTTCACCACCTTGAGTTTTAACAAAATTTGGGACATCCCCAAATTAACCTATAATTATGAAGAAAATAATACTAGTATTCGTCGGTTCCATTTTCGCTTCCATCCTCTTTTTGGGATGTGGAGGAGGAGATGAAGCAATCACACATGAAGATGCCTCCTCAGAAGCAGAAAAGGCAGCTGGAAGTATGAATTCCGATGCCGAGAAAGCCGCTGCTGAAGCCGAAGCTAAAAAAGCGATGGAAGATCTGAAATCCAAATAACGCTAAAATTATACCAGAAATAACCTATGAATATTGTACATGTAATCTGTGCCATTCTGATTTCGCCTGTTGCCGTCTTTCTAAAAGAGGAAATGGGTAAAAATGTCTAGATCGGACTTATTTTGTGGATACTGGGCTGGATTCCCGGAGTTATCTTCGCCTTCTGGCGACTCTCCAAATAGCCATCCTCTTTCAAGCCCCGGTCAACACCGGGGCTTTTTTTTGCCAAAACAACGAGGAACTGCTGCTATCGCCAATAGTGATGCGAAATCGATTCCGCCTCACCGGAAAACTCGTTTATTTCCAAGATTACCCCAGACAGGCGTACATCATTTTCAGCCACGGGAAACCGTCGCGGGATACCATCGAGAAACCGACTAATCACAGCCTTCTTGTCGCGCCCTAAAACTCCATCATATGGCCCAGACATTCCAAGGTCAGAAATGTAGGCTGTACCTTCAGGCAAGATTTCTGCATCAGCTGTTGGAACGTGAGTATGGGTGCCAAGAACAGCACCCACTCTGCCATCCAGATACCATCCAAACGCAATTTTCTCTGAGGTCGCTTCAGCATGGATTTCAGCCAAAATAATATCCACCTCGGGTGACATTTCCTGAATCAGTCGATCCGCGGTCCGGAAAGGACAATCGACTTTGGGACCCATAAAATTCCTGCCCAATACAGTGAAAAGACCAATACGCTTGGAACCTACTTCAAGTATAAGACGATCTTTACCAGGAACTTCGGGAGCAAAATTTGCAGGTCGGCAAATCTTCTGAAGATTATCGATTTCGCCTAAAAATATTTTTTGATCCCAAGTATGATCGCCTAAGGTGATGCCATCGACGCCGGCTTCAATCAGCTGATTCACTATCTTTCCAGTAATGCCGGCCCCCGCAGCAGCATTTTCACCATTTGCAATGATACAATCAAAAGGACTGTTTTCACGAAACTGGACTAATTTTCCGACCACCAAATTTCGCCCAGGCCTTCCCACGATATCACCGAGCACTAAAATTTTAATCATACAAAGAAGATCTTAGAGGTTTTCCGAAGCGTTTGGAAAGGCATTTGCGCGATTAAACTAAAATGAAGGTTTATTTCGGCACTCAGATATTTATAAAGACTATCGATATTGAGTTGCACAAAAACTAGCTAACCCTAGGTTCGGCTGAAAATTTTTCCTAAATTGGAAAACTCAACGCTTTTTACCATGAGCACTAAAACCGAACAACCATCGCAACCAACAGAAACTAATCGAGAAATGATTGGAGCTGACATCGTCATTGAAGCTCTGATTCGTGAAGGAGTAAAACACGTTTTCGCTTATCCTGGCGGAGCGTCGATGGAAATGCACCAGTCGCTTGTAAAAAGAAAAAACGATGTTCGTACCATCCTCCCGCGTTTCGAACAAGGTGGAGGCTTTATGGCTGCTGGTTACTCAAGAGCCACTGGACAAGCAGGTGTTTGCATGGCAACAAGCGGACCGGGTGCCACAAACTTAGTTACCTGTATCGCAGATTGCTTTATGGATAGTATTCCATTGATCGCGATTACTGGCCAAGTGCCGCAACACTTAATTGGCAAAAGCGCTTTCCAAGAAACCGATATCTACGGTATGACGCTTTCTGCCGTAAAACATAGCTATCTTGTTCTCGACCCACTCGAAATTCCGAAGGTGGTCAAAGAAGCGTTTTACATTGCAACCACTGGCCGGCCCGGACCCGTGCTTATTGATATTCCTAAGGATGTTCAGCAAGGAATGGCTACTCCTGTTTGGCCGGAAACCATAGAGATCGCAGGGTATGAGCCGGTTAAAAAGGCTGACGACAAGGATCTTATAGAAGTTCTCGACTTAATCTCTGAGGCTCAGCAACCCGTTCTTTACGTCGGCGGCGGTGTTATATCATCCAACGCATCGGAAGAGTTATACGAATTTGTCAAAAGAACAGGTATTCCTGTAACAACCACATTGATGGGCGTTGGCGCGTATCCCGAAACAGATAAACTTTCGATGAAGTGGCTTGGTATGCATGGCACAGCTACCGGAAACTATGCGGTAGACGAATCTGACGTACTCCTGGCATTCGGCGCCCGTTTTGATGATCGAGTAACCGGAAACGTTCGCAAATTTGCAGAAAAGGCGCAAATCGTCCATTTGGATATTGATCGTTCCGAACACCATAAAAACAAGGTCGTTCAGTACCCCATCCAATCTGATATCAAATATGCTCTTAAACGCTTTTTAGAGCTTATGGATGAGCGTGGATTTACTGCTCCTAAGCTTGATGCTTGGCATAGCCAAATCGAAATCTGGAAAAAAGAATTCCCATTCAGCTACGAAAAAAGTGAGCACATTCTTCCACAAGAAGCTGTCGAGATCCTTTACGAGCAAACCAAAGGTGAAGCCATTATCACAACGGGCGTGGGGCAACATCAAATGTGGGCAGCACAATTTTATAACTTCAAACACGCTCGCAGCTTTCTGAGCTCGCTAGGATTGGGAACCATGGGTTTTGGCTATCCGGCTGCGCTAGGTGCAAAGGTAGCTTTCCCAGATCGCCAGGTAATCGATATTGATGGCGATGGATCGTTCCTGATGAACATTCAGGAATTAGCCACTGCCAAGGTAGAGAGTATTGATGCAAAAATTTTGATACTAAATAACCAACACTTAGGAATGGTTGTTCAATGGGAAGATCGCTTTTATGACGGCGTTCGCGGCCAAACCATTCTCGGAGATCCTGACAATATTGGCAGTCCCGACAATATGGATGCCATTTATCCGAACTACGTAAAAATAGCCGAAGGATTTGGGATTAAAGCCCGCCAGATTCACAAAAAGGAAGATATTCAAGATGCCATCAAAGAGATGCTCGAACATACCGGTCCTTACCTCCTTGATGTAATTGTTCCTTACACGGAACACGTGTTGCCGATGATCCCATCAGGAAAGACGGTGGCCGATATTATTCTGACAGCTGGTCAACAAGTGAAACTGGAAAAAGGAAGCGGACTCTAAACGAGCCCCAACGCCCTACCTCAATAAAATCATAATAGGTGTGTCCAAGGAATTTCCACAGTGACGGAAGTAGGTCTGGCTGACATCGCCAAAACGGTAGACTTTATCCGAAAGAATCAAGTAAAGGCCATATTTGTAGAATCCTCTGTATCTCCAGCAACCATTAATAGAATTAGTCAAGACGCTGGGGTAATCATGGGTGGAGAATTGTATTCAGATGCTATGGGAATCCCCGGAGAAACCGAAACTGGAAACAGAGACACCTACGATCCCAGAACTTACGAAGGCATGTTGAAACCCAACGTTTATAGATTCGTTGAAGCTCCTAAATAATTCGCTCCAGATCTTGATTTAGCCTGAATGTGACAGCTAAAAAACCAAATACGGTTTTTCCTACTGACAGAAGCCCTTTAGTTAGCATGCTTTTTGGACTTACAGGACATTTTACCTTATCCTCTCTTATGCTGAATCTTGTAAGGAATATATTTCGCAAAAAACCACCCACTGGTGAGGAATGCCTACCTCTTGAAGTCAATCACGAAGAATCTGTGCCAATGGATGGACCTTGGATCGGCGTGGATTTAGACGGAACCCTTACAATTCACGATCTTTGGGTAAGTATGAATCACATAGGCAAACCAGTATTACCGATGCTCAATCGTGTAAAATCGTGGATAAATCAAGGAATTCGAGTTAAGATAGTAACTGCTCGAGCTTGCGAACAAGATGGGATTCCACCTGTAAAAGCCTGGCTCAGAAAACAAGGACTTCCAGACCTCGAAGTTACCAATGAAAAAGACTTTGGGATGATCGTGCCATTCAAGTGATACCCAATACAGGTCAACCAATTCTGGATGGAACGCTGGCCAACAAACCGAAAGCACCGGTTGGCGACCTAGATTAAGCGAAAACCAACAAATCCCTTCTAGCTCAAAATATTAAGAGGTACCGCGGTAGAAATAATGCTAAGGCAGAGCTTGGCATTAGAGGCTAATATTTTCCGGCAAAAAATGGATTCACCTTTTTCTGCTCCTCAATGGAAGTTAATGGACCATGGCCAGGGCAAACGACCGTGTCATCTGGTAAGGTCATAATTTCAGCACCCGTGGTTCGAATCGCATCAGGATACGATTCCAACCCTCCACCCATAGATTGGGCAAAGAGGGCATCGCCAACGATAGCTACGGATCGATTTAATCCTCGAACCACAAAAGTTATTCCTCCCTTGGCATGACCCCACGTTAGTCTGGTCTCAATATTGAGCTTTCCTACAGAAAATGTCTGTCCCGCATCAAAAGGCTCTCCAAAATTGGCAAATTCCATTGAGCCAACATAAACAGAACAATTTACCTGTTTAAGAATGGAGTTAACATCTGCGATGTGGTCTCCATGAGTATGAGTGATCCAAATACCTTGAACATCCAATCCTTCCGATTTTACGAATTCAAGGAGCTCCGAAGCATCGGCGCCGCTGTCAAAAATCGCAGCCTTTTTCGTAGAATGATCCCACACCACGAACGCATTCACCGTCATGTCATGAAACGGAGAATTAAAACCTGCCAAGCCGGGTAATTCGATCTCAGCTGGTCGCCAACTTTTATGACCAAGTAACACGAGGGCGTCAGGATCGAGATCAAGGACGGGCGCCATTTCCTTAGCCTCATCCTCAACAAAATTTCCACGTAAGGCTTCTCGAATGGCGTCTTTTTTCAACCCAGTTCTTTCTGAAAGCTGTGTAGTAGAAAGTCCCAATCCGCGGGCAGCTTTTGCCAGCACATCTTCGTAAAAATCTTCGATAGGTATTTGCATAAAAGTAAAGGTTGTTTTCAACCCTTCGGAAAAGGACTAGGCAAGTAAATGTAAAAACAAGCGGTTCCAATTTTATCAGTTAAGCGAGACTAGTTAAGGAGAGGGTAAATATTTATTAAAACGACAAGTTCTGGTCACAGCTACTTTGCGAGCCAGGTAAGAGCGCTTTGACTTGCGATAATATGACTATCCAAGAGTTAGAGCTCTACCTTTCCTATAGCTCCAACAATCCACTCCTTTCTTACGAACACGCTAGAAGTTTAGTTCCAGAAAAGCTGGAAGTGTGTGAACATATTCTCAGCGATGGCAAACTGGTAGAGCTTACCTTGGACAGGGAGAGAGGAAAAATGATTTTGGAAGTATACCGAAATGGAAATATGGTGGGCGAACCTCTAAATTTCTTTGTCAAATCAGTGACGAATTGCTTGCTAGACGATGATTGTATTCGTCTAGAACCTATCGATATTATCAAACGAGTTCTAGATCGGGAAACCGGTCTAAAAAGTGCCTAAACACCCTTCCAATTATTTGAAAGTGCCTTAGACGAAAATCGACAGCGCACTGATCAAGCAGTTGTGTCAGATAATACGCAGTGGACTTGATACCAAAAATTCTATGGAGCAGGGTTGTTACCTGTTTTTTTGGATGCTTCATCCATAGCTCCTTGATGACCGAACTGTTGAATGAGTTCTCCGGCAGCTTCAGCCGGCTTGAGTGCTCCTCCCGGAACCCCAAAGATATTAGCTCTTTTTTGAGCGGCGGACTGGTAAATGTGAATTAATTCTCCTGTAGACATATTATTGGTGGTTTTTGATTAACTACTAGATTACCTCCAGTATACCAAATCGTCCCAGAATGGATATAGGGGAGAAAACAGATCTTTCCATAGGGAATTCCCCTATATATATGAGTGTATTAACTCTGCATTTTTCCTATTGCTAGTAAGCTCACACATGAGAGTTTTTTAAGCGTGTCAGAAGCAGATCCATCCTACGCCAAACAGATTCGTAAACTGGAAGAAGACCTTACATTCTTGGACGATCACGTCATCCAACAGGATAAAGAGATTCTCGCCATTCAACAAAAGCTCGATAAATTAATCGAGGAGTTGAAAGAACTTCGTAGCCACTTTGAGTCCGGTGGACTAACTACGGGCAACGCAGACGAAAAACCGCCTCATTATTGAGCTCAAGTGAGTAACTGATTGGAGAATACACTGAGTTTACCGCTAACGAATCTCTATGGAATACGACTTCAATAAACCATCAAATAGAAAAAATACGGGCAGTCTTAAATGGGATAAGTATAAAGACAGCGACATTCTCCCGTTCTGGGTCGCCGATATGGATTTTGAAATTGCGCCCGTAATTCAAAAGGCTATTGCCAAACGTAATGAACCTAGCGTTTACGGCTATACGATACCTGACGAAAGCGTAACCAGTAGCGTGGTAGGTTACCTCAAAAGAGAGCATGGATACGAAATCGATCCTTCATGGATCATGTGGACACCCGGGGTTGTTCCAGCTCTGAATCTCTTTTGCCGGGCCTTCGGTGAACCAGGGTCAAGCGTGATGACGGCTACCCCAGTATATCCACCGTTCCTCACCGCACCCGCGAATTCAGACAGGAAGCTTATTGCCGTTGATCTCAAATGGGACGGAATCCGTTGGACCTTTGATTTTGAGAAAATGGAGGCAAATGTTCGACCGGACACACGCAGTTTTATTTTATGTAATCCACACAATCCTGTTGGCAGAGTATTCGACAAAAAAGAACTAGAACAGTTGTCTGAATTTTGTGTGAAGCACGACCTCGTCCTTTGTACGGATGAGATTCATTCGGACTTGATTTTGGAGCCAGGGATTAAACACACCCCAACGAATCTGATTAGTCCAGAAATCAGTAAGCGGTCTGTCATGCTCACGTCCCCGAGTAAGACTTACAATTTACCAGGCCTTTGCTGTGCCTATGCGATCATTGAAGACCCCGGAATAAGAATGGCATTTAAGAAGGTTGCTCGAGGCATCATCACTGAAATTAATACCTTCGGTTACCTGAGCTGTGAGACTGCTTACAACCATGGTGGACAATGGAGGCTAGACCTAATCGAATATCTAAGATCAAACCGAGATTTCCTTTACTCATTTATATCGAAGTACATTCCACAGATAAAAATGAGACAGATGGAAGCAACCTACCTGGCGTGGATGGATGTGAGAGAATTAAAATTAGATAATCCAATCAGTTTTTTCGAATCGCATGGAGTTGGACTTACAGACGGATGCTTTTTTGGCGCCAAAGACCACGTCCGCTTTAACTTCGGATGTTCTCGTGAATTATTGGAGACGGGGTTGCAAAGAATGCAGAAAGCCGTCGCCGCACTTTGATATTCCTCAAAACTAAAGTCCGTTTCTATTTGAACTTTTTATTAAGTTTTCTGAACCAATCGGTAATGAGTTCTTTGTCGTAGAATAAATCGTCACTATAGTTGATTCGGATCTTATAATCAAAACTAACATCAGATAATTTTTCCTCACCTGATTTGAGGAAATTGCCTTCCGCATCCTTAAGCTCATAACTAAACGTTATACGAGGCGGATAAATGGATTTCACAATTCGGATATCCATGGCATCAGCAGATCTCCAAGGTTCGTATTCTCCGGCCAAATCGATATCGGTAATTACCATGCTTAGAACTTGGCCCTCTTCAAGAAACCGCTTGGCTTGTTTATTAATGTGTTTTTCAAACTGAGGAAGGTAGATTTTTTGGCCCCGCTTATTACCGCTATATTGATAATCAATATCACGATAGTCATTTGGATTCTCAAAGGTAAGCTCAACATCAGCTGCGAGATTTCCTGCTACGATCATTAAGCTACAAAAAAGGATTAATGGAGTTTTCATAATTTTCGGCTTGATTCAAATTCAGTTATTATAGGCTACCTAAACAGAGGTCAAAGTATGTTAATCCTATAATACGTCAATCCTGAGCTAATTGGATGAGCTCGGGGGTCAGGTATCCTCCTTCCCTCCAGACAAGCTTAGCCACCGTAATCGGAAGATTGAAACGTCTAGGACCTGCACTACCAGGATTTAGGAAAACAACACCCTTTTCGTCCGATATTTGTGGTCGGTGCGAATGTCCATAAACCACCATGTCAACCAGTTCCAGTATCGTATGATCCAATTTGGAAATATCATGGACCATATGAATCTTCAGCCCGCCCAAGGTCAAAGTTAGCCTGGAGGGTAACCGATTACACCACAGTTCGAAATCAACATTCCCGCGAACAGTATAAACGGGAGCGATCTCATTCAACCGAGCCAATATTCGCTCATCTCCCACATCTCCGCCATGCAAGATTACATCTGACCCCTCCATCGCAGTTACAGCCTGAGGTCGAAGGAGCCCATGGGTGTCCGAAATAATTCCAATCGAAAGCAGTTCTTTCCCGATAAATTCGCGCACCATTATTTCCATAGACCGACACAAAATCATAGAGTTGTTGATTCTCCTGTGAATCTTAAAAAATAGAAACACTCGATAAAAGCCAAAAACTTGTAAATATCATCAATCCCATTGCATCAATGAACTCTCGGGAGGACTTTTAAACAGAAACCCGAAATCTTTGTCCCTCAGAACAATCTCAACAATCACCTGACACAGATATCCATGGGCAAAATTACCTATGGATTTATTATAGATAGCGGCGAAGTTTTCACTTTCGACATTGATCCTCAAAAACCAACGCATACAGGAACGGAATCCGTCAATAATTCCGCCACATGGACAAGTCTTGAATATCACAAGTGTGAAAACTGCCCCCTGAAACCTAAGGACCATCCCCACTGTCCAGTGGCTCTAGATATTGAAGAAGTAGCCAAAAAGTTTTCATCATTACTTTCCTGGAAAAAAGCGGAAGTTTGGGTGCACACGGAAGAACGAAGCTATTCCAAAACGTGCGACCTTCAAACAGGACTGCGTTCAATGCTAGGGTTAATGATGGCTCTGAGCATGTGTCCGATTCTCTCCAAACTAAACCCGTTGGCAGCAAGCCACCTCCCATTTGCGACATTTCAAGAAACTGTATCCAGAGTGGTTGGGAATTACCTAATCCGCCAATTTCTAAAAGATCAAAAAGGCGAAGAGCCGGATTGGTCGCTCACTGACCTAAAGTCTATGTATAAAGAATTGGTTACGGTAAACTTTAGCATGCTGGAACGAATTCGAGCGGCTTGCGAAAAGGACGCCAACATGAATGCCATTTCAATTTTATTCTCGATGTCTCCCATTGTAAATATGGCTTTAGAAGAGCAGCTCGATGAGATGGAGGAACACTTTATCGGTGGAAAAAGTAATTCTGCCGAATTATCCTCTATTCCAGTAGCTTGATTTCTGGAGAAAGCTCCATCCCGTTACTGGTAAGATGATAAACAAAAACACCCGAGGCTCCCCCCGGGTGTCTCTCTCGTATATACCAGTCTGAAATCCTGCAATTGGGGATGACCCAGACAACTGCAGGCTTTATTAACCATACTTGTACAAAATCTGTATCTGTTTGGCGGTTCTTGAGCCGGGAAGTGGATCACGGCTATTCTGTCTTTTAGTTTCGACCTCCAAATCAGTGGTTGGGGCTGAAACATCGGTGATCTTTTCAAATGCAAACTCGTAGCCCAAAGAAGCCAAACCCAAACGCCACTTTACGACATCAGCCCATTTACAAAAATGTTCATCCATTGATAGCGATTCTCTCCGATCCAAAGCTAATTCAAATAATGCTTCAAGTAACCAGGCGCTCAAGGGGCGTAAACTAACAAGTTTTAATTGATTAAATTGCACTTGAACCTGGGCAATTAGATGAGATTCTCTGGTAATCGTTAAAACCTCCCCTGAGATCAAAGTAGTACTACACGAAAAAACCCAATCAGGTGAGCCAATAACTAGTTCCTTTTTTCCTAATGTGTCTTCACATTCCTGAAGCGACAAAGCCAACCTGGCTTCAATTTCAAACCAGTTGCTATCAGGATGATCACTCAGATGAAGCAGTTTCCAGATATGAGTTTCGACAGCTCTTCTTTCAATCGCTGAGGATTTAGAAAGCGAAATGAGGGGTGATATTGATTGAGACACCAACACGCTAGGCGATAATTTTGACTGCTGCATGAGGGAAACGATCGAGGGAATTGAAGGATTTATTTGAACATCCTTGAGGGAGTGTTGAACTTACGCCAACTAGCGCGGATCTGACAAGAAAACATTCATCTGAAATACAAGCTATACATCAAAGACGGACCATAAAATTTGTTCCCAAGAATAAATCGCTTTGCGCTCGGATCTGCATCTAGTTTGTCTGGCGAATTATCATTCATGATCTGGATCTATAGAATTCTTTTTTTCCCAGTGTTTATTCTCTCTGTCCCTTGGGTCATTTGGCATGTAAAAAGACGAGGCGGCTACGGAAAAGATCTGAGGCAAAGGTTTGGAAATATTCCAGGCTCCCTTATAATTAATCCAAACAAAAAGCGGATTTGGATTCAAGCAGTGAGCGTTGGGGAAGTAAGAGCATTAAGATTGTTTTTGATAAAATTAGATACCGAAAAAGAAGTAGAAGTTTTCCTAACCACAACAACAAATACCGGTTACAAAATCGCGAAAGATAATTACTCCAAGCTCACCAAAGGTATTTATTATTTCCCGGTCGATTTTCCCTTGTTTAATCGAAAGACCTGGAATCGGATTCAGCCCGACCTCTGTATTCTTACAGAAGGCGAACTTTGGCCTGAGCATATTCACACTGCTAAAAAACGAGGAGTTCCAATCGTTCTTCTAAATGCAAGAATGTCAGATTCGACTCTTAAAACTTACCTCTCCCTGGGAGGTTTAGCCAAAACCCTTTTCAAAAGCTTGGACCTGGTTATAGCTTCAAATGAGCGAAACGCTAAAAGATTTAGACAGCTCGGTTGTGTTCGCGAAAAAATAAAAGTCGCGGGAAACCTTAAGTGCGACATACCAATACCGGACCTGCTTTCTGAAGATGAAAGAAACACTTTGGCAAACGAGCTTGGATTACCGATTAAGAATTCACCAGACGGCAAAACAACGGTTCTTTGTGGTGCTTCAACTTGGACCGGGGAAGAGGCCACACTTTTCCGAATTTCAAAACAGCTGCGAGGTGAAGGTATTGATCTACGAATAATCGTGACTCCTCGACACGTGGAGCGGAAAAAAGAAATCAAGGCAGATCTCCAACCCTTCGATCTCTTATCTCATTTTCGCTCAGAGGGACCGGCACAGAATGAAGTAGAAATCTGTATCACCGATACCACAGGCGAACTACACAAGTTCCTACAGCTCGCCGACCTGGTATTTGTAGGAAAAAGCTTACCACCGCATAAGGGAGGACAAACGCCCATCGAAGCAGGAATGCTGAAAAAGCCCATCCTATTTGGTCCCGGAATGTCGAACTTTCGCGATATCGCAAATGGCCTCATCCAATTTGGAATCGCAACTGAGGTTCAAGACGAACAATCATTGGAAAAAGAGATCCGCGAACTTTGCCAAGATGCGGGACGACGTCAGAAACAAAGCGAAAAGGCGGATGATTGGCTAAAAGCCAACCAGGGTGCCACGGATCGAACACTTCAGCTTCTAAGCGATTTTCTTTGAGACCCTATTGTTTAACACCATCCTAAAAAGTTCAGCATAGGTTTTTAGGTACCAAAAAAACTCCAACCTAAATTGGAGATTGATGGAGGCGCGGGTCGGAATCGAACCGACGCATAGAGCTTTTGCAGAGCTCGGCCTTACCACTTGGCTACCGCGCCTAAATAGAGACTGGGTAAAACAAACCACTTCTTTTTTGGAAGCAAGTTGTTTTTCTTTTAAAAAAGACGTTGGTATTTCGCTGAAGATCTCTTTGATCTAACCCACAAATTTTAATTATGCCCGCTACATTCTTTACTATCGCCAATCAAAAGGGAGGCGTTGGGAAAACTACCTCAGCAATCAACATTGCCGCAGCACTCGCTGAACAGCAGGTGCCATCCCTTATAATAGATCTGGACCCTCAAGCCAACGCTACCAGTGGACTTGGGTTTGAAAAGGTGGAAGGTCAAAGCCTCTACCAAGCGCTGTTGGGCGATGAGGATGCAGCCTCCAAGATTGTAGAAACATCGACTCAAAATTTATGGCTGATCCCCTCCGAGGTCGACATAGCGGCAGTTGAAACTGAGCTCGCACAAACAGAAAATTACCTCATACGGTTGCGGGAAGCATTAAAGACCATTCGCGAAGACCAACGGTTCAAAGCCGTAATCCTAGATTGTCCACCATCACTGGGAATGCTGTCCATGAATGCCATGGCAGCCGCTGATTATTTACTCATAGCTCTGCAAACGGAATATTTGGCAATGGAGGGTCTAGGCCAAATATTAAATGTCCTTCAACAAATCAAAGAGGCCAATGTGAATCCGGATCTGGAACTGGGAGGAATCATGATGACTATGTACGACGTGAGGACAAATTTGTCCCGTCAAGTGGTCTCAGATGTGCGCGGTCATTTCGGAAAAGATGTATTCTCAACCATAATTCCTCGATCCATTCGCTTGGGTGAAGCCCCTAGCTTTGGTCAGACCATCTTTCAATACGACCCATTGAGCCCCGGAGCCACTGCGTATAAAGAACTTTCGATAGAAATAATAAACCGTTTCAAATTGAGCCGTTGATGGTCATCATTATGTGAGATGGATCAATCCGAGTTGCAGTTAAAATTGGGTTATCAATTTAAGGATGAGTCTTTACTAGTCCAAAGCTTAACTCATCCATCCTACATGGTAAAGGCAGAGGATGAAGAATCCAGCAATCAACGTTTGGAGTTTCTTGGAGATGCAGTATTGGAGCTTATAATTTCCGAATTTCTTTATGAAAGATTCCCAAACATTCGTGAAGGAATGCTTACTCAATTCAGGTCGACGCTGGTTAAAGGCTCCATCTTGGTTGAGTTAGCAGATGAGCTGAATATTTCTTCCTACATTCGCGTTAAGCAGTCGGGCAGTGAAGCTTCTCCAGAACAGCTACCATCATCAAAAGAAGATGCACTGGAAGCAATCGTTGGAGCCATATTCCTCGATAGTGATTTCCCAACCGTTCGACGGGTAGTGCTTCCCTGGTATGGGGATCTGACCGAACGATTAAATGAGCTAAACGAGGCTCATAATCCCAAGGGACAGCTCCAGGAGCGACTGCAACCGAGTCTTGGGAATAACCAAATCCAATACAAGGTTATCAAAGAATCAGGCCCTTCCCATGCGAAGGTATTCGAGGTTGAGCTCATGGTTGGGGATAGATCATGCAGTAAAGCATCTGGGAAAAGTAAAAAGGAAGCCGAAGAACAAGCTGCGAGAGAAGTGCTTTTAGCCTTTGAATCATTCAAATTCCCAAATGCGTGAATCGCTTAAAAAAGCCAGGCAGAATGCTTGGCTGCTCCAGGGCGTTGCTGCTCCTGCTTTCGGATACCTTAGTTTGATTGCCGCCAAAGAGTCTGAGTGTGAGCTAAATCTTATTCTACTTTCAGAAGGCAAACAACTTGAGCAAGCGGTAGAAGACTTAAACTTCTTCGCCTCGCTTCCACATTCAGATCAGACCACCGTTTTGCCTTTCCCTGAAGATCAAACGGGCAACTCAACTGGTTTGGAGCCTCAATTGGATCGCCTAAGTGCGTTGACGATTTTGGCAAATAGCCAGACGGGAAGTAGACTGACCCTTGTAAGCACCCTTCGAGCATTAGCACAGTCCACTCCGGCCAAAGAAGCCCTACTCGATTCGGAGATCCATTTAGAATCAGGAAGGACATGTTCCTTCAGCGACTTAATAAAACGACTCAATAACTTGGGCTATGATCATGAATCGGAAGTAGAAGGTCCGGGACAATTTGCGGTCCGTGGTGGTATCATAGACATTTACCCTGCCAATGCCCTTCTCCCCTACCGCCTGGATTTCTTTGGCGATGAAATCGAAGAAATCCGCACCTTCGAACCCAATACGCAACGGTCCTCATTAAAGGTCGACTCAGTAACCATTGCTGCTCCACCTGGGGGAAAACTGGAAGAATCATCGTCAGGAATCCTTGAATACCTTCCTGATTCAGTTCTCTGGGAATTTTGGGATCCTTCGAGAATAGAAGAACTTTCACCCGGATTTTTCTCAAATCGTTCCGAGGAGATCACCTTGGCGAAGCTACTAAATTTAAGAGAAAGCAAATCAGATAAGTGGCTTGGGGTTTCCGAGTTAGATGACGGAAGCATATTTTTTAACAAAGAAGTAAAGCGTTCCAGTATAGATTCGGAAACCCTGGAACACTATCGATCCATGCCCGCCAACGAGGCTATGGGCATGGACAGGTTTTATCAGGAGCAGGAAGAGCGTCTTCGTTTTTTTGAGCGAATTCAATCCTGGCAAGAGGAAGGTTATAAAATCGTACTATCAGTCCAAACACAGGGCGAAAAAGACCGACTGGAAGAGTTCCTTAAAGAACAACCAACGTTCAAAGCATTTGCTTCCGACATAACAATTGGTGCTCTCGCGCAAGGATTCAGACTTCTGATTTCGAATACCAACTCCGACGTTTTAGGCACCAAAGAAAATGGTCATGGAATTGTTCTGGTATCGGACTCGGAGATTTTCGCACGTTACCGACGGCGCATGCCAATGGGACAAAAACGACTCCATGCGACCAAACAACAAGTTGATCAATTATTGGACTTCTCAGAATTGGTGGAGGGAGACTTCCTCGTTCACATCCTAAATGGTATATGTATTTACCGCGGGCTAACAAAACTTGGTGCTCAGTCCGGATTTAGGGAAGTCATTTCTTTGGAGTTTGATGACGGCATAATCCTTCATCTACCACTCAACGAATCGCACCTGATTTCCCGCTACGTAGGGTTAAAGAAATTTCGCCCAACTCTTGGCAAGGTAGGTTCAAACAGATGGGGGAAAACTCGAAGACAGGCAGAGGAAGCTACTTTGGATCTCGCTGCTCGCCTGTTAAAAAACCAGGCCGAACGAGATTCGGAGACAGGCCACGCTTTCCCTCCTGATTCCAATTGGCAAAGAGAATTTGAAGCAGCGTTTCCCTACAAAGAAACCAAAGACCAACTACTGGCAATTGAAGCGGCAAAACAGGATATGGAAAAAACTCAACCCATGGATCGGCTGATCTGCGGAGATGTGGGTTTCGGAAAAACCGAAGTAGCGATCCGTGCCGCCTTCAAAGCCGTATTAGATGGTAAACAGGTAGCGATTCTAGGGCCGACAACGGTTCTCACCCAACAACACTTTCAAACCTTCCGCGAGAGAATGGCATCATTCCCCGTGACGGTTGAAATGCTCAATCGATTTCGAACCAAAGCGGAACAAACCAAGATTCTCCAGGAACTTGCAGCTGGTAAAATAGACATCATTATCGGCACCCACCGATTGATTTCAAAAGACGTTGGGTTTAAGGATCTAGGATTGCTAGTGATCGATGAAGAACATCGATTCGGTGTGAAGCACAAGGAGAAGCTAAAAGAACTTCGACTGAATGTAGACGTCTTGTCTCTTAGCGCTACGCCTATCCCACGGACCCTACATCTAGCATTTATGGGAGCGCGTGACTTAAGCGTGATTGAAACGGCACCGATCAATCGGCGGCCCATTCAAACGATCATTCAAAACTATGATCCAACAATTGTCTGTGAAGCCATCCGCAAGGAGCGAGCAAGGGGGGGGCAGGTATTTTACCTGCACAACAGAGTCCAAACCATCGATTCCGTCGCAGCTCGACTAGAAGAACTTATGCCCGAAGTGAGCTTTGTGGTTGCACACGGGCAAGTGTCGGAAGGCGTGTTGGAAAGGGTCATGAATCGCTTTGTCGAAGGGAAATACGACGTCCTAATATCAACGACCATTATTGAGTCTGGTCTAGATATTCCAAACGCAAATACCATCATTATTGAAGCGGCTGACCGGTTTGGACTCTCGCAACTGTATCAGATTCGGGGCCGTGTAGGACGATTCAACCGCCAAGCCTACGCCTATCTGCTTTTGCATAGACATGCCAGAGTACTAGACATGGCTAGAAAACGTCTCGCAGCATTAAAACAATACAACCAGTTAGGGGCAGGTTTTCGTATAGCCATGCGCGACCTTGAATTACGTGGTGCAGGGAACTTACTAGGCGCAGAGCAAAGTGGTCACATCGCCGGCGTGGGCTTTGATTTATACTGCCAGTTGCTAAAGCAAAGTATTTCACGCTTAAAGGGCGACCCTGCAGCACTTCGAATAAGAGCTACCGTTCGCATGGATTTTATCTATACCGGTGAAAAGGCTACCGCAGTAAAATCAGTGGCTAGGGATAGTTACCAAGCGATAAAGAACGAAGAAATTGAGGCTACCCAAGGACAAGTCCTTGAGGCTTCAATACCTCCTTCGTATTTGGATGAAGCGCGGTTGCGTATCGAAGTCTACCGCGAATTAGCCATGGCGGATAGTATCAAAGAACTCAAAGAGGTGGAGCTTTCTTTAGTGGACCGTTATGGGAAATTCCCAACAGCGGTAAAAGCTTTGATCCAAATTTCCAAGATCCGTGCTTTGGCAGAAGAAAAGGGCATTGATATTGTGGAGTCCGAAGGAAATAGACTGAAGTGCCGTCTAGCCGGACAAAAAAGAGACAATTTTATAATGATCGGGACAAGATTTCCTCGGTTGAAAGCAAAAAATCCGTTTAAAAAGCTCCAAGAGATACTTCAATTTGTTAACCGCCAATAAACGTCGATCCGAGTCCTCAAGATTGAATGAACTTTGGTCTAAATCTGGAGTCGAAGTCATTTAGCTTAAAGGCAAGCATTCTTGACGAACCGAAATTGAAGCTCTACAACCCTGTTTAATTTCAAAAAGATATTTTAAATAGTCGCATGAACAAATCAGTAATTCTAGCCGGATTCTTAGCCACGGTCGCCGTAGGCAGCCTCCGTGCACAAAAATCAGCATACGACTCGCTACCTACGGAAAATGGCATAGCCGCCATCGTAGAATCGACTATTATCACACACGAAGAGCTCCGCAAAGATCTCGCTCCGCTCGTACCAAACTTGCAACGAAAAGCGCGAAATAACGAAGAATTTCAGGAAATGCTAAATGACCTTCAGCAATCGGTATTGATGAACCTCATCGACCGGGTGCTCATTATGAAGGAGTTTAACGAGAAGTTTGTTGCCAAAGGATATCAGATGCCTCGTTCGTTTGTTGAAAACCGTTTCGACGAAACTCTGATTAACGATTTTAACAACGACCGTGGTGAGTTCCTCAAATATTTGAAGAGCCAAGGGTTGAGCATGAGAGAATACCGGAAAAAGCTTCAAGAAGAGGTGATTGTGCAAATCATGCTAAGCCAACAGAGGAGATCGCGCTCTATTCTTAGCCCGGCCAAAATTGAAAATTTCTACAATGAGCAACGCAACCGCTTCTATCAGGAAGAGCGAGTGCACCTAAAATTGATACGCTTGGCTCCCTATGCCTCAGAAAACCTGGATCTTCTGATGCAGACAGCCACTAAGATCATCGAGGAATTGGATAGCGGATCAGAATTTGAAGAACTCGCAAAAAAATACAGCCAAGATACACGTAAAGACCGCGGAGGTGATTGGGGTTGGATAAATCGCTCGGATATTCGGGATGAATTGAGTGGAGTAGCATTCTCTTTGGAAAAAGGAGCTCACAGTCAACCCGTTCAGGTAAAAAACGACCTATTTATTTTAAAAATTGAAGATCGTAAATCTGCCGGAGTCCAACCTTTGGCCGAGGTTCGGGACCAAATCGAAGGCATACTTGTAGGAGAGATGTCACGAATTGAGCATGACAAATGGCTAGAAACCCTACGGAAAAGAGCGTTTATCAAGTTCTACCTTTAAAGACAAACCAAGCATTTTTCAAAAAGCAGTCTCTCAAGGCTGCTTTTTGGTGTACGCGTTCCACACAAATTTCTACCTTTACGGAAATCACAACAAATCTCATAACCTAATAATGCCTCCGGTCGGTTATGTCTGAGTTAAAAAGATCACGATTAAAATCCCTCGCTGTTCAAGAAAGGCCTCAAGAACGCCTGGAACAATACGGTCCTGCTAAACTTAACGATACAGAATTGCTGACTATGCTCTTGCGCAGTGGAACTGCAAAACTCGATGTGCTGAGTCTATCGGAATCATTACTGAGTAAAGCCGGTTCTCTGCCCCAGGTTATAAATTGGAGCAAAGATGACTTTATTAAAATGGAGGGCATTGGCCCCGTTAAGGCCCTACAACTCGTTGCGGTTATGGAGATGGCTAGACGAGTTATTCGAGGAAAACTTGGTCAGTCACCCTTATTGGACAGCCCAGAAGCAGTATTTGACTTTTCGATACCAATGACCAGAGGTCTGGAGATCGAAAAATTCTGGACCTTGTGCTTGAACAGGAAAAACAAGCTCATCCGGGAAATTGAAGTTACAGTTGGAACGGCCAGCAGCAGTCTGGTTCATCCGAGGGAGGTTTTTAAAGAAGCAGTTCGCCTGGGTGCATCAGCCATTATTGTATTTCATAATCATCCAAGTGGAGATCCAGCTCCTAGTGCGGCCGATTTTCAGGTAACTCGAAAACTTCGGGAGGCCGCCGAAGTCCTGGATATTGACCTTCTAGATCACGTGATTATCGGACATCCAGATCAGGATCCACGCGGGTTAGGTTTCTATAGTTTCAAGGAATCTGAAATTCTTTGAGAGCTGGCATGAACTGCGCGATTTTCCTGCGCTAAAACCATGAGGACAAATTGTTCAAAAAATGGCTTGGCAAAGACAAGGTCACTAACCAATTTACCCATCTTTACCAAACTGGTGGGATACCCAAGTGGCCAACGGGGGCAGACTGTAAATCTGCTGGGGCAACCCTTCGGTGGTTCGAATCCGCCTCCCACCACCATTAAAAGATTCGGTAAATTGAGACCACAAACCCCTTCCACTTCATACAAGAGTGGAGTTATGTCAGGATCAGGTAGCCCGATAGCCTTTGGTTCAATGAAATCTTTGCTTGGACCAACATCCGAATCCTGCATACCTAGGGTTAAGAATATTCTTGTTACTTACGATGCACACTATTCTGGACTACGGCAAATCAGGACTGAAATTAGAAGTCTCGAAATTGGATGCGACAATTCTTTCTCCGAAGTTCCTGCCCGGCTTGGCAGATGAAGAAGCTGCCTTTAACAAAGCCATAAACAATCCGATTGGCTGTGCACCACTAAAAGAAATCATAGGGTCTAATGAAACAGTTGCTATCGTAATACCCGATATAACCCGTGCACTGCCCAACGAACGCTTGTTGACTTGGTTATTCGAAGAGCTCTCCCACCTTCCTGCAGAAAACTATACCATCATTTCTGGAACAGGTACTCATAGAGAAAATACCGATGAAGAATGGGAGTACATGGTCGGGAGGCGGATTTATAGAAATTACAGATGTATCAATCACAATGGCTTCGATGACGACGCCCTAACAAATGTTGGAAAATCCAAGTTTAGTTACGACGTGTATTTCAATAGCAAATACCTTAAAGCGGACAGAAGAATACTGATGGGATTTATAGAACCTCACTTCATGGCAGGCTTTTCAGGAGGATATAAAGCAGCATTCCCAGGAGTTGTCGGTGTTGAAACAATTATGAAGTACCACAGCGCTGAAAACATTGGCCATCCAGGAAGTACTTGGGGGAACTTGGAAAACAACCCTACCCAAGACAATATACAAGCGGGAGCTTCACTTGTAAAAGTGGATTTCCTCATCAACGTGACTCTCAACAACAAGCGAGAAATAACCGAATTTTTTCTGGGTGATCCCGTTGTAGCACACAGGGTCGGTTGTGAGTTCTGTAAGGAAACTACAATGATTCGATGCGATGAGAGCTTCGATATAGTGGTGACATCCAACAGTGGCTACCCACTGGATCAAAACCTTTACCAGGCGGTAAAAGGAATGTCTGCTGCGGCACAGATCCTAAAGAAGGATGGGCTGATATTATCAGCAGCTCGATGCAATGATGGCTTCCCCGACCACGGCAATTTTAAGCGTTTCCTTTTCGAAAATGACTCTCCCAAAGCAATGCTTGATCAAATTTATTCTCCGGGATTCACGCAACTCGACCAATGGCAAGTTCAACTACTTGCAATCATCTTATTAAAAGGGCGGGTTGGTCTATTCAGTACTCTTCCAGAGGATATGGTTACCAAAGCACACATGATTCCAGTGAATGACATCAGGGCAACTATTGATAAGGAAATAAAACGGCTTGGTCGAAAACCAAAAATTGCAATCCTTCCAGAAGGCCCACAAACAATTCCCTACCTAGTTTGAGTTAATCAAAGATCTGGAATTACCTCCGGGTATACCTGACCGGTTGAACTAATTTTAAAAACGTAAATCAACCCAGGTCTTAACTCAGTGTATACAACGCTTCCAAATACTGCTGAAATACCATACTCGATGAGTTGATTTTTGTTGTGAGCCAGATCCCATATCTCAGACCAAAAAAGCTCACGATGCGGTAGGGGTAAGCGAGACAACAATCCACGATATCTATCAGGCTCACGCCCATGAATCTCTATCGGAAAGCCTTCGTTGGGTGACATGTATTCGCCATAAATACGTCGCCACATATAAAGTGACCTTCCTTTGCCGGATTGAATAAAATCATCACCAAACTTTACGACCAAGGCGTCGAAATGTACGACATCCCCTTCCAACTTAAATTCACTTTCGAATACGATATCGAGCGGGTCGTTCCTGGCCGTTTCAACAAACTTAAGTGTCGTATATAAATGTCCATTGTCTTCAACCTGAGAAATTACCTTGGCATAGCCAATCTGCTCCTCGGTAGTTAGGTTTTTAATCGCCTGTTTAAGCTCTTTATTTTCGGTAAGCAGCGCCTCAATCGTCAGACCCGTTTTAAGGAACGCAAATCCTAGAAGACCACCTATGGCGATTCCGGCGAGCGCTACCCCACCCCAAAAAAATTTAGCTATTAATGAGAGCATTCAGTTATGGACCAATTCTTCAGTGAACAGTTTTCGTTCGTATAGGCCAATCTAAAACGAGTAGAAGCTGATTCGAACTTGCAGACTGACAATACCGTATAAGCGGCGTATTCAACACCCGTAATATCTATTCTGGATAATAGTATATTTCTAGAAGGCTGTAACCTGAGGAGTCTTGGGGCCGTTGCCTTGAATGACAAAACTCCCGATCATTACATTATCACCTGTCTCGACCAGACCACGCGTAGAGATGTTTATTAATCGCCCAGGAACCGGCTTAGGCATAGAAATATTAACCACTTTCTTCCTAATGTGGGGCATTATAGGCACCGCCGCTGGAAAGAGAGCTCCAAGTGGATTAGGTGGATTTGGAGTAGGTCTTACCCTTGGCCTAGTAATACTGGCAACGGGTCCACTTACAGGTGCAGCATTGAATCCAGCACGCCACTTCGGAACAGCCATTGCATCCGGTCATTTGGATAAAATCTGAATTTACTGGGTAGGTCCTATTCTTGGTGGAATCATAGGAATCAATCTCCTTCTAAAGATCTTAAGCCCGGAGGATAAGGATTAGAATTCATAATGCGGCGAAATTCCGCCGATTATACTTTATAAGAGTGCCTGAACTCAAACACGGTTCAGGCACTTTTTTATTGCATTACAAACACCCAGGCCAAAAACGAATGCAGTTAATCTTTATGAAACCAAAAGTCCTCATACTCTGCACCGGGAACTCATGTAGAAGTCACATGGGAGAAGGAATATTAAGATCTGCCGCCGGTGACTTGTTTGAAGTCCACAGCGCTGGGTCAAATCCTGCTGGCTATGTTCACCCAAAAGCAATGGTTGTCATGAAAGAAATCGGGATTGATATTTCTAAACATACCTCCAAACTATTGGAACCTTTTCTAGAACAAGAAATCGATACCGTCATAACCGTTTGTGGAAATGCGAATGAAGCTTGCCCGACGTTCCCAGGTAACGTGAATCGCTACCATTGGGGGTTTAAAGATCCTGCCCACGCCGAGGGAACTGAGGAGGAAATCCTGTTTGAGTTCCGCTCGATTCGGGACCAAATAAGGCTGGTTTTCGAAGCCTTTGCCACTGGTTATCGACAGGCTCTATAAAATCCTTTTGAGGAAATCGGATTCAAATCCGAAATCAATCCAAGCGGAGATTGTTCAAAGCGTCATTTGCGACGGACTGATCAGCGAGCTTGCGTTTTCACCATCTTGATTCTTTTATCGGCCACATCATGTCAAATGAAGATACAGTCTGGAACCAACTCCGGGAAGAAGCAGAAAAAACAGCAGAAAACGAAAAACTGCTATCTAGTTTTCTTGAGGAAGTCATATTAAGTCAGACATCGCTAGACGGAGCCATTAGCTTCCTCTTGGCACAAAAACTGGTTTGCCAGAACATTCCAATGATCACGTTGTTTAACCTGTTTACCCAAATTGCGCAGGAAGATAAGGTATTTAGGGATGCAATTCGCACTGATTTAAGAGCGATATCAGACCGGGATCCTGCGTCCAATGGCATCTTGGCCCCCTTTTTATATTATAAGGGATTCCATTCGCTGACTGCTTTTCGATTCGCTCACAACCTGTGGAACTCCAATCGCACCTGCCTGGCATTATTCCTCCAGAGTCTTATTTCTGAGCGATTTGCCGTGGATATTCATCCCGCGGCACAGATCGGAAAAGGCATTCTAATTGACCATGCCACCTGTTTGGTAATTGGCGAAACAGCCAGGGTGGGAAACAATGTTTCGATTTTACACGACGTCACGCTCGGAGGAACTGGCAAAGAAAAGGGAGATCGCCACCCGAAAGTCTCCGCCGGTGTCCTGATTGGTGCAGGAGCCAAAATCCTAGGCAACGTAAGGATTGGGATTGGCGCAAAAATCGGCGCAGGTAGCGTCGTACTCGAGGACGTCCCCAACCACTGCTCAGCCGTTGGTGTACCTGCCAAAATTGTTGGTAAATGCCTATTCGACCAACCCGCCCTAAGTATGGATCACCAGCTAGAGCACGATCCGGCGATATAGTAATTCATGCAACATGCCTGGGAACGCCAAGCCTCTGCTTGCATTTTTCAGAAAGGCGAAGAAGCTTTGCTTCTACCCCTTTCTGAAAATAACGAAACTGTTGATTTGTGCGCTTTGGTTTCGCTCGTGGCGAAACTAAAGGAGCCAGACTAGGCCGACCGGTGCTCCAGTCAGGCCCAAGGTGCCCTCCAAAGGTTTCATTCCAAATGCATAAGTGCTACCTAAGTCTTTAGGAGATTTTATTGATAATTGCCCCTTGACCCTATTGGAGCTCAATTCCAAAACAGGTTTGGAGGGAGGCCTGGGCGGTGCAGTTCCAGCCCGTGGGCAACGCGCGTATGGCCCTGGCTTACCTCGCACGTTACGTTAACAAGACGGCTATCAGC
>Ga0115002_10002490_pt1 | contig 24028 bp, 16 predicted proteins | sample ArcticOcean_MG_C_8_FD_89576 | JGI IMG/M metagenome (GOLD analysis project Ga0115002, IMG submission 89576) | Marine microbial communities from western Arctic Ocean - ArcticOcean_MG_CB11_86 | ecosystem: Environmental > Aquatic > Marine > Oceanic | place: Arctic Ocean: Canada Basin | collected... | reverse complement strand
TATGGTTCTGGCCTGGGAGACGGATCCACCCACCAGTACAACGACTTACCCATAGTCGTAGTCGGTAAAGCTCAAGGAAAATTTCGAACCGGCGAACATCTACATTGCTCGGACGGAACGCCACTAGCCAATCTCTGGCTGACTCAAGCACGCGCCATGGGATTGAACATTGAGAAATTTGCCGACAGCACCGGGACGCTAAAGCCACTGTTGGCCTAGGCTCAATATCATACTAGGTTTTATAATAAGTGTAGGAGCGGTTTCAACAGCGATTTTGTTGCACAATGATTCGCGGTTGAAACCGATCCTACACTTATCTGCTCAAGTCGCCAAAGTTCCTGGCGTGAAAACGCAGGCCTTCAACCCCGGAATGGTTGTAGAGTTTGTAGATGTACTTAATCATATAGTACAGTAGATAGTCCATAATTGGACTTCACGTGTGGCCAAATTACTAGGCGATATTGAATCACCAGACAATCGCTAAATTTAAACAGGGTTTCAGATTAGGAAGTATTCCAAATACTCTTTTGAAGGAACAATTCCACATTTTAGTGGAACTCCGCGCGGCGGTTCCTTGGAGCTTGCGACGACATGACCGGATGTAACCCAGACCGGACCACAAGGACCCTTCAAAAATGACCAAGCGGCCCCACTAATGCACCGAAGAAAAGTCCATGCCTTATATGTCCGTTTTTGGATATATCGAGTTGTCAGGTCCTATTAGCTTGTTAAAACAAGATCCAATCCTCAATGTATTCCCTGATTCGAACCCTAGGAATTGAATTTCCTAACACACCCAAAGTATTTTTATGCTGACCCACTCACCTATCCGATCGATTGATTTCGAAGCCGGACACCCCCGAATGGGGCGAAGAGACCGTTCTTGTCGAGCCGTCTCGATCATCGTGGTGCTGGTGTTTACCTTGGGTGGACTGGTGTTTCAGGCATCTGCCAGTGGAAGTGAGCTTCGGCAATCAGACGTCGTAACAGCAGCGGACCGTAACTTCTGGTCATTCACAAAACCGGTACGCCCTTCGATTCCCGAGGTCAAAGATTCGGCAAGGGTGCGAACCGTTATAGACCATTTTATCCAAGCAAGACTCGAAGCAGAAGATCTTAATTTCAATGAAGACGCGGATAGTCGCGACTTGATCCGGCGTGTGAACTATAATCTGACCGGATTGCCTCCTGAACCTGAGGCGGTGGAGGAGTTCGTGAACAATCAAGATCCTGCGGCCTACGATCAATGGGTGGATGGATTACTTGACTCTCCACGATACGGGGAGCGATGGGGTCGTCACTGGCTGGACGTAGCCGGTTATGCGGAATCGAGCTTTTTCATCGGCGATCAGATCCGGCCGGATTTTTGGCGTTACCGTGACTACGTCATCCGGTCATTCAACGAAGACAAACCTTACGATTTGTTTGTGCAAGAACAGTTGGCCGGCGATGAAATGTTCGATTGGAGAAACATCGAGAACTTCACCGAAGATCAGGTGGCGAAGTTGGTAGCCACTGGATTCTTACGTTGCACGCCCGATGCTACGGACAATCAGCCGATTACTCAGGTGGAGAAAATCTTTGCCACGCAACAAGCCGTGGTGGAGGTGTCGATGAAGGGGCTTATGGGGCTAACACTCAATTGCGTCCGCTGTCACTCGCACAAGTACGATCCGATCCCGCATGAAGACTATTATAAACTTATGGGGCTCTTTCAATCGGCCTACGATCCGGAAGAGTGGTTGGCAGGGATCTGGACGCGGCACTATCCGGGACCGATTCGTGCAATCCCATTGACGGCTAAGGCTGAACGGGACGCCTTCTTCGAGGAGAGCCAAGAGTGGAGGGATAAAACTTGGGAGTTTTATAGCAAGATTCGTTACGATTTACCCCTCCGACGGCAGGATCGTTTCCTGCAGGATCATAGCGAAAAAATTGAGAATGAAGCACAGCGCAAACGGGTCCTTAATATCACCTCATTGGAACAGGAAAATCGAAGCGACGAAGAGGAGGCCCTCCTTACACAAGTCTTCGATGAGTTAGGGGGCACCACTGAGAAGGTCAAGGAGCTGTACCCCGAGTTTGTGGAGGAAGAAAAGGAACTGAGGGCTCGCGTCGATGAATTAATAGAGAAGTCGGAAAAACTGCCGCCACTCGCCTGGGCGACGTTCGATGTGTCAACCTCGCCGTCTCCAACCCCGCTGTTGAACCGTGGAAACTTTGAGACCCCTGGTGAATCCGTGACTCCCGGTGTGCTTACGGTGCTTAACGATCCTGAACATCCGTTTAGCTTGGAGACAGTTGCCGAGAAATCAGCTCAAACCACCACCGGCCGAAGGCTCGCCTTTGCCGAGTGGCTCACCGATCGTAACCACCCGCTAACCGCCCGCGTCATGGTGAATCGTATCTGGCAATATCATTTCGGGGAAGGATTGGTTCGGACGCCTGACGACTTTGGCGCGCGAGGAAGCCGCCCGACGCATCCGCATCTCCTGGATTGGCTCGCGGTCGAGTTCATGGAATCGGGTTGGAGCATCAAACATATACATCGCTTGATTCTTCGCTCGACGGTGTATCGACAAAGCTCTTGGGCTGATAGTGCTCGGGAGGAGGTAGATCCTTCCAATCGATTATGGAATCGATTCTCCAAACGCCGACTTGAGGCCGAGGCGATCCGTGATGGAATGTTAGCGGTGAGCGGCCAACTGGATTTACGAATGTACGGTGAATCAGTCCCGACTGAACGCCTTGAAGACGGGCGTGTGCAGATACCTGCAGATAATCCTGATCGCGCACGCCGATCGGTGTATATCAGCACCCAACGAACGGGTATCCCAGGTATTCTTGCTACCTTCGACACACCAGTGATGGATACCAATTTGCCCAAGCGTTCGACATCGGCGATTTCTCAGCAGGCGTTGGTGGCGATGAACAATCCATTCATGCACGAAAGTTCCGAGGCATTGCGAGACCTCATTGAGAGTGAAGGCCACGAAACGTTCGAGGAGCGTTTGAACCGGATTTGGATGCTTGCCTACTCGCGATATCCGACTGACAAAGAGTCCAGTAGCATGAGAGCATGGATGCAAAATGCGATGGATGTCCGTACCGAAGATCGCAAGGATCCTTGGAAAACCATTTGCCACTCCGTCTTGAGCTCGAACGAATTTCTTTATCTCGACTAATGAATGCTAATTCAGATTCCCTTACCGATCGCCTAGCACAGCGTATGCTTTCGCGAAGGCAGATGCTCCAAAACAGTGCTGGAGGACTGGGTGCTCTTGCCTTGAACTTCCTCACAGCTAAGCCGTTGACAGCCTCCACGGGTAACGCCGCAGCAGCAAACAATCTGTTGGCAAAACCGCCCCACTTCGCCCCCAAGGCCAAGCGTGTCGTGTTCGTCTTTCTGGGCGGTGGTCCCAGCCAGATGGATCTCCTCGACCCGAAGCCCATGCTGACCAAGTATCATGGACAATCGATTCCGTTTTCGGTCAGTCAACGGTCGCTCACCGGATCCACCAAGTTGATGGCAAGTCCATTCAAATTTAAAAAATACGGACAGTCCGGCATTGAGGTCTCCGAATTGTTACCAGGCTTATCCAAGGTGGTGGATGACATCGCAGTCATTCGGTCAGGGGTGACCACGCGCATCGATCACGGAGAGGCCTTGCTGATGACGCACACTGGTCGTCCGCTAGCTGGATTCCCTTCAATGGGGTCATGGATCACGTATGGCTTGGGATCTGAGAATGAGAACTTGCCCGCTTACGTCGCCATCCCGGACACAACTCCGGTCAAGACTCACAGCGCAAGCTCTGCAGGCTGGCTGCCACCGTTGTATCAAGGTACTCCTTTCAATATAACCGGTAGTCCGATTCATGACCTCCAGCGGCCCGAATCGGTTTCAGCAAAAGAACAAGAACGGTATCTTGATTTGACTCAGATGTTGAATCGTCAGCATCAGGAGACCAGGCGTAGCTCTTTAGATCTCGATGCCAGGATCCAGAACTTCGAGCTAGCCGCTAATATGCAAGTGGAGGCGATGCAAAAAGTCGATCTCTCAGGCGAATCCGAAGCCACCAAGAAGCTCTACGGTCTCGACAACGAGATTACCGAAAAATTTGGAAAACAATGCCTGATTGCGCGTCGTCTTCTCGAGTCAGGCGTACGCTTTGTTCATCTCATTCGAAACGACTGGGATCACCACAGTGATCTGAATAATCGACTCGCCCAATCGACTCAGGAAACAGATCAACCTGTTTCTGCATTGGTGCAGGATCTTAAACGCCGCGGATTGTTGGATTCGACCTTGGTCATTTGGGCGGGCGAATTTGGACGACTACCGGTCGTGCAAGGACTTGATGGACGCGATCACAATCCATTTGGCTACACTTTTTGGATGGCAGGCGGCGGAATTAAGGGAGGCACTGTCTACGGTGCCACCGATGAATTTGGTTATGCGACCGTAGAAAATCCCGTGACGGTAGCCGACTTCCACGCCACCGTCCTGCACCTATTGGGGCTCGACCACACCCGCGTGACCCATGAATTCGAAGGTCGGGACGAGAGCCTCACTGGAGTAGAACCCGCGGAGGTCATCCATGATATTCTGGCCTAATCCGTATTGAGGCTTAACAAACTGAACTCATCGGATGTGTGAAGATGAAAATTAATCTGTTACTATTATCCGTGTCAGCAATTGGTTACAAATCACCGTCTGCTTGACGAAACGAAATGATTGAATTAATCCATTAGATCCTCACGCTTAAAGCCATGAAACTCAAAGTAATAGTCCATCAGGCTGAAGAAGGTGGTTACTGGGCAGAGGTGCCTGCCATTCCTGGATGCGTGTCTCAAGGGGAAACAAAAGAAGAATTAAGAGAGAACATTCTAGAGGCCATTGAAGGTTGTCTGGAGGTCGAATTTGATGCCGATCTCGACGATAAAAACGCGGAAGTAATCGAGATCGCCGTGTGAAACAGATTTCCGGAAATGAATTCGGCATGGTCCTCAAAAAGCAGAAATGGGAACTTGCACGAATTCGGGGAAGTCACCACATATTTGCAAAGCCGGGGAGAATCGAAAGAATCTCCGTTCCAGTTCATGGCAATAAGCCCCTCAAGGTAGGTTTACTGAGGTCACTCATGAAAATGGCTGACGTCGATGAATCTGACCTCTGACCAAAAGTTCAATCGAGGCAAATGAGCTAGCCCTGTTAAGCTGTATTTCACAGGTCAGTTCTCTGTTGGTCATTTCGGCTACAACTCTAAGTCTATTTTGCCTACTGCTCGCTGGGCCTTGATGAGGCGATCTTCCCAGGTCAGTTGATCTGAATCTGGAATTCGTCCGTCAGCATCCATCAATTCTATTATTTGTCGGAACCCTGTTTCGAGGGATACGGTTGGTTGGAACTCCGGAACGTCCCGGAATAGTTTCTCTGCGCTGTAGATGGTGTTGTGCGAAAAGATTGCTTCGCAGACTCCAATGTCGGGAACACCCGCAGTCATCAGGTCGAGTAAAGGGATGCCGACAAGCTCGACCTCGCGTCCCAGAATTTTCATTACGGTGCGGTGGTGGTCCTCCCAGCTTATGAATCCTCGATTGACCAGATGGTATGTCTGGCCCTTTGAAACTTCCTTACCGAGCAGACCGACGAATCCCTTAGCAGCGTCATCGACGTGCAGAAACTGGTGGACCGCTTTCCCGTCTCCACAAACCACTATGGGTTTTCCTTTTCGGATTCGGTCAAGCCAACTGAACTCTCGCGCAATCTGACGGTTTACACCCATCTGCAGGCCGTAGGTGGTTGAAGGTTTCACGAGCGTGACCGGAAAACCTTCGTCTTGGTAAGCCTGAAGATAAACCTCATCGGCGGCCTGCTTATTGCGACCGTAATCAGTCGTTGGCCGAATCGGATGTTCTTCAGTAACAGGCAGCCAGTCATAATCGACGCCGTAGGTGCACACAGTCGAGCATTGCTGAAAGTGATCAACCCCGCGGAACGCTCGAACACTGCTCGCTGCGTCTTCCGCGTTGAAACAGATCATGTCGATAGCCGCATCGAATTTTTCATTCTGCATCACTTGCTCAAAGTTTTCACGGTCTTTTCGGTCGCCTTGAATTAGTCGCACGTCGTCTGGTAACTTGCCACGCTCACCGCGATTAAAGCACGTAACTTCGTGACCTTTATTCAACAACAGTTGAACAATACTGGTGCTGATGTTTCCGGTTCCCCCTACGATTAGAACACGCATATTGAAGCCTCCTTGGTGGGAATTGTTTGATAGAAAATCATCTATCAAACGGACTAACAGATATACGGAAGATAACAAAACATTAAAACATCCGTTATTGGGGATGGGTTGTGATTCTTTCTACGGGGTCAGGACTCTCGGCGTACATGGCAAAACCGCCCTACCTCAAATTCAGAATTAGATGGTAGGGACCGATCGCCGAGCGGTCCGCCTGTGATGAATTTTATACAAAAATTGAAAATGTGGTCTGAGATACCACGCGGAAAGAATCACACCTTTCGGAATGTGCATCCCGTCCTCGCCCCGCCATAACTTCTTCACCTGAATCCCCAAGGAGGCTACGAATGGATTGACCACTAGTTAAATGCGCTTACGATCTCTACTATGTTTTCTCATCATACGAATCACCTTTCTTCCGAACCAAACACTGACAGAGTGCCGAGGCGAAAGTTCATCGCCCAACTAGCTGCAGCTGGCCTTTGCTTGCCAGCACTTGCGGAATTCGGATGTGCGGTTCGGCCTGCTTCGCAGTTGCGCCTGGCCTGCCAATCAAATGCATGGCCCTTTGCGAGCGGCCTCTCTGGATTGATTCCTGTGCTAGGGACGATCAAGTCACTCGGCTTTCAAGGATTCGAGACGTCCTTTCGAAATGTACAGGACGGTTTTTCAGATCCGAAGTCGGCAAGAGCTCAGCTTGAGGAAACCGGCCTTACGTGCGCGGGCGTCCACGTAGCAGCACCCGATCAATATGAGGCGGAAACCGGTATTCCACCGTTGGATTTCTTACAAAAGATAGCGGCCGGTTCAAGTGCGCTCGGTGTGGAATACTTGGTTTTGAGCGGTCGTGGAGTGGGTGAGGTGAATGGACAACTAGATCGGGACGCGCTAAATCGAAAAATTGCCGCGTTGCAGGAAATCGCTCAGTACTGCGATGACGTGGGATTGACATTGGCCTATCACAATCATGTTGACGATTTTATTCAAGGCGGCGCTGAACTCGACGAAGTGCTCGCTGCTAGTAGAAGCGGTTTAGTCAAATTATGGCTCTGTTCTCATAATGCTGAACGCGCCGAAGTGGATGTAGCAGATTACTTCTCCACGAGACACGAACACATAGCGGGCGTTCACCTAACGAACATCCTCGGCGACGGGGCTAGCCAACATCCGTTTGATGGGAAACCGCTTATGGCGGAAATTGAAAAGGCAGCGTGGAAGGGGTGGCTAATTGTTGAAGAAGAGCGCACCCGCGATCGTCGAGAATGGCCCGCGACCCCTGCCGTGACGAAGTCTAGAAAATACGTTTCCGAAATCTTCGGGATCTGAGGGCTCCTCCCGGAATGGGCCGCACCTTTAGCAGATCTGCCGATTGGAAGAAATTTTATTGGGAGAACAACCTCACTGCTGAGTTCAAATATCTACCTTCATACTTCCTCTTACGGCCGTATCCCTCTTCCTTTCTCGCCTAGCACCGTCGGAATAACGTCGTAAGCCAGGTCAGCCCATTCGCAGAGAACACGACGCGTCTCGCGCGGATCGATAATTTCTTCCACGCCGAACGCTTCGGCAGTGCGAAAAGGGGAACGTAGTTCATTAAAATGTTCCTCCAGTTCAGCGCGTCGTTTTGCCGGATCTTCCGACGCCTCGATGTCGCGCCGGTAGGCTGCTTGCACACCCCCTTCGATCGGAAGTGAGCCCCAATCACCAGACGGCCAAGCGTAGCGTAAGTTCAAACCTTGTGGTTTTCCGTGACCTGCACCGGCGACGCCAAACACACGTCGTAGAATAATGGATACCCATGGGACACTGGCCTGCTGGACAGCGAAGAGAGCACGAACGCCCCGACGAATCGTTCCTGCTTTTTCCGACGCCAATCCGATGACAAATCCGGGTTGATCTACGAAGTTTACTACCGGGATGTGAAACGTATCACACAGGTCCACAAAGCGCGTCATCTTCTCCGAAGCGCGGTCGTCCAAACCACCGCCCCAATGATGGGAATCGTTAGCCAGAACTCCAACGGGCCACCCATCGAGGCGAGCAAATGCAGTTACCAGCGACGGCCCCTGAAAACGGCCCATTTCGAAAATGGAATCTTTATCAAGCACCAGTTCGAGAATGCGACGAACGTCATAGGGGCGTCGACGGTCACGAGGTATGCTGGAGATAAGTTCCTCTTCACGTCGAAGTCGGTTATCATCTTGAGGCCCCCGCGGTGGAGTTTTCCAGACATTGCTCGGCAGGTAGGAAAGAAAACGACGGATTTGGTCGAAGGCTTCTTCCTCGCTCTCCACTTCGTTGTCGACGACGCCATTGCCATGCGCGTGGATGAAGGAACCACCCAGGGCTTGCTTGTCAATTTTCTGGCCCATGCCCCGCTCAACCACTGGAGGACCTGCCACAAATACTTGGCTGGTATCCTTAACCATCAATGAAAAATGTGTGGCGACCACGCGTGCTGCGCCCAGCCCCGCTACGGATCCTAATGCGGCTCCGACCACCGGAACCTGCGACATCACCTCTACATGAAGATCCCACGCCGGGTTGGCAGGCACATAAGTCCGTCCGGTATCGTCCAGTGTTTTTACCGAACCTCCACCTCCGGTGCCGTCAACCAGTCGGACAATTGGAAGTTTTAGCTCGCGGGCCATCATCTCGCTGTAACCCATCTTGTCCCCGACGGCTCCGTCGTTCGCCCCTCCGCGAACGGTAAAGTCATCCCCGCCAACGATGACAGGTCGACCATCGATCGAGCCCCGTCCCATGACGAAGTTCGAAGGGGTAAAATCCACGAGTTCCTCTCCTTCGTAGGTCGCCTTTCCGGCAAGTCCTCCGGTTTCATGAAAACTGTTTGCGTCTAGCAACTGTTCGATTCGCTCACGTACTGAAAGCTTGCCTGCCTTGTGGTGAAAGTCGACGCGATCGTCACCACCCATCTTAGCGGCGAGTTCCTCACGACGTTTGATTTCTTCGACTTCTTTTTTCCAGCTCATAATATTAATTCAGTCATTAAGTCCTTCCAATAAACTAATTCCAGTCATCGCCGCTTAGCCACTCAAAAGCTTTCGTTCATTAGATAATTTCTGATAGGTCCAATCAATCGAAGCAACCTTGGTGTCGAATCGTTTTATTTACGAGGAGATTTGCTTCAGTTAGGTAAGTTTCTATGAAATACGAACCGTTCTTTCTTCACCTCATACTTTCACTTTCTTAGTTCTGTCTTGAAATAAATGCATGTAGATATCGGCTATCCACTCCGTGAGGGATAACTCTCAATGTCCTTCGCCCTTCCCTTAACTCGATATGCTCAAAGGCATAACGCTCCTTGGATTTATCCACGGCCAGTGTAGCTATCGGCTCATTATCAATTCGTAACTCTACGGTGGTCGGGGCGTTCAGATCTTTGATTAGGAAGCTGATCTGAGCAAATTCAATTGAATCAAGTACAACACGGACAACATTCCCAAAAACGTCGGTCAACCGATAATGCCTGACCTGAAATTCATAGGTCAGTTTCGTGTGGTCGATCCCAATTTGATGAAGAATGGTCGGATGTAGATCGTGATCTCACAAAGCAAAACGGGTCGGCCCTTCCAACGCCGCCTAGACGACTATGAAGGACGCGGTTATGCTTGGTATTCTTTATATTTTCCTTGATGAAATACTTATGGGTTTACGTGGATAAAATCAATCTCCCTACGTTATTTATTTAAGTTGACCTGAGCACCAATGATCAAGGTTGTGTTGCCCAAATCGGTCATTATAACTTGGATACACCTTTTCTGATCGCCTGGCTTTGGGTGGTGCTCAGCGTGTAAGGTCGGACTGCTCCAGGAGCATTGGCGCTGAGGTCTCCAAAGTATATGATTTCCTTTGCGCAGTTCCTTTTTTTGCATCATTTCCGAGCTGTTCGATAGCCGTATCAGCCAGAGCGTGCATATTAAGGAGTATGTCCGGGTATTCAGTGGAAAGATCGGTGGTTTCCTGAAGATCTCGAGCCAGATTGACTAGCTTCTCAGGACGTCCAGGTCCCAAAGTTTTTGCGGTCGTCCAATTCGGGTGGCTCTCAATGAGAGGCAGATGATATTTCCAATCGCCCTGGCGAATCGCCTGAAGCTGTCGTCTCCGGTAGTAGTAAAAGGCTTCGTAAGGTGACTCAGCACTTTTTGCTTCATAAAAAAGTGGTTGAATATCGTGACCGTCGATGGGTCCTTTGGGTAATTGGGCTCCAACAATTGAACAAATGGTTGGTAAGAAATCCATAGTAGTGGAAATCTCGGTACAAGTTGTGCCGGCTGGAATATTTCCGGGCCACCTTGCAATCATGGGAACACGCATTCCGCCTTCCATGGTTTCTCCCTTTTTACCGGCCAGGGGTAAATTTGAACCACCGTTGCGCGCGTTCGATCCGTTGTCAGAAGTAAAAATTACCAGTGTGTTGTCCACTAGTTTCAATCGGTCCAGGCAATCGAGTATTTCACCGGTCGACCAATCGATTTCTTCAATCGCATCTCCATAGCGCCCATTGGCACTTTTGTCTTTAAACGCAGGCGAAGCGAACAATGGCAAATGAGGGAAGGTGTGAGGCAGATAAAGAAAGAATGGTTGGTTTTGATTTTCTTCAATAAACCGGATGGCTTCTTCCGTATATCGCTTGGTTAAGGTGCTTTGATCTGCCGGAGCTTCGATGACGGATTCCTCACTGACTAGCGGCAGTGGAGGATCCCCGCGTTTGGCTTGTTGCATGTCGTTTGAGTAGGGAATTCCAAAATAATAATCGAAACCATGCCGAGTTGGAAGATGCTCGGCTTGGTCGCCCAGATGCCACTTGCCTATGCAGGCTGTGGCGTAAGCTTTGGTTTTCAGAGCTTCTGCCAAGGTTAACTCCGTGGGATTAAGACCGCGTTTGCTCCTGGGAATCAGCACCCAGTGTCCGCTTGCGTCTTCATGCATACCAACTCTGCGGGCATACGATCCGGTCAAAAGGCTCGCTCGCGAGGGAGTGCAAACCGGGCTTGAGGAATAGAAGTCAGTAAATCGCATTCCTTCCTTGGTGAGTCCGTCAATACGAGGTGTTCTGTTTACTTTCGATCCGTAACTGCCCAGGTCCCCATAACCAAGGTCGTCACAAAAAATGATGATGATGTTTGGGGTTTCCGAACCGAGACTGGAAGCAATGGGGTATAAGAAAAAAGTCAGTATAAGTAGAGGGATGCGTCTGATCATGGGTTTGAAGAAATTTGACCGAATAGGCACTTGTCGCAGTAGTGTTGGAAAAAGAAGGATTTCAAAAACATTCCTTAAGCACCCATCAGTTCTTGAGTGTGAAGGTTCGTCCTGAGACTTTCTTCGCTGTAGGGAAGTCTGATGGGATCGATTGAGTCACCTTACCGCTAGCGGCCCACTCGGTGCCTCTTAGCAAAGTGGCAATGAATCCAACTCCTTCGAGGGCTGCAGTGTCGTGTCCGAGTGTGGTGTGGAAGATTCGCCCCTTGCCGTAATCGATGACCATCAGCATCGGCTCGTGGCGATCTGAAGGAGCTTTATCGCTCATATCCTTACCAGTTGCGAGAACGGTCATATTCTCTGCAGGTCCACGGAGAGTAGCGTAACATTCATCCTGCGAGGTGAGCCATTTCTTTGGCAGGCCTTGCGTAACGGGGTGATCGAAATTGCGAATTGTTATGTGGAATTCGTGCTGCTTGCCGTGAGCACCTGATTTTCCGGATTTAGCTTCGTCGCGTCTGAGATCACCGTCGTTGCTGTAATAAACATGAAGGCCACTATCCGGCTTGCGTCCGCCCCACCCTCCAATACCGATCATCCGGTTATATTCCTTCCATTGACCGAAAGAGTTGTCGGCAGCATGAACGGAGACAAAGCCTCCACCATTCTTTACGAAACTTTCGAACGCTCGTTGGGTTTCGACAGGCCAATCGGCGGCGTTATTACCGAAATTGGAGATGACAACGTCGTAGCTTGCGAACAAAGGTTTGAAATCCAGATCTTGCTCCGGCTGCTTAAGGTCCTCAGTTTTGCCCACCCCGGCAAGAGATAGCCATGTGGCTTCGCGCTCGCCTTTCCAGGTGAAGCGAGTGCGATCGATGTCGACCTCGAAGAGACCGGACTCTTCCAAGTATTGCTTCATCATGATGGTAGACTTGGGCCAAACCGCATGATTATTCTGACCGTCGATGATCAGCGCGTTGAATTTGGCATCAGCACTTGCGACAAACGTCAACAAGCTGAGAGAAAAAAGGAGAACTCGTTTTACTTTCATAAGATAGGGTAATAGGGTCGTTTCTAAACCTCCTAACTAGAACGCGTTGGTTAATAAAGTCGAACCAACATGTTGAGTTTAAATGGGTCACCGGAGTAGGTCCGGAAATAGCTTACTCACCCGGGAGATCAAATAAATTGCCATCAAGTGGCTCTGCCTTACAACTCGTTAGGGATGAAGTCCTATTGGATTATTTTACCGATAATTTTCACGAGCTTTCTTTCTCCAAGCCTCACGGCGGAGGAGGACCGGCCCAACATCGTTCTGATCCTTGCCGACGACCAGGGATGGAATGCACTTTCAACGAGAATGGATCCAAATGAGCCCGGATCTGGCAGCACTTATTACCAGACACCTAACTTGGTTACCTTTGCAAAACAGGGTATGCGATTTTCACGCGCCTACTCAGCGGCACCCACTTGTTCACCGAGCCGACATGCCATACAATGGGGAAGAACTCCATCGAGCCTGGGACTCTTTGCCCAGTGTCCTCCTGAGTGGCTAAAAGCGGAGAACAGAGATGCTTTCCCTAATGTATTGAAACGAGCCCGTCCGGAATATATCACGGCTCACCTAGGTAAATGGCACATGCACCGCACACCGAATGAGCTGGGCTTTGATGTGCACGATGGCGAAACGGGAAATCAAAATGGCAATGCAGAGTTTGACCCTGAGGATCCGAAGCAGATTTTTAGTCTTAGTCGGAGAGCCAATACATTTATAGAGGATCAGGTAAAAGCTGACCGCCCTTTCTTCATTCAGATCTCTCACTATGCAGATCACCTCCAGTACCGAGCCAAGCCGGAAACTATAGAGCAGTACGAGACTGAGCATGCTTCAAAAGCAACGAAGTATCAAAACTCTCCCCTCTGGGCCGCCATGAATGAGAACCTGGATACAGGAGTCGGCATGGTCCTCGACAAAATCGACGAGCTGGGCATTGCCGAAAACACCTACGTCATCTACACTGGGGACAACGGCTACGAATCAAAAGTCGACCATTGGAAGCCAGTCAAAGATCGAATATTCCACAAAGCCTACCCTCTCTTGAGCCACAAATACATGATCAGCGAAGGTGGATTGCGTGTTCCCATGATTATCCGAGGTCCAGGCATAGAAGCGGGGGCGTTTTCAAAAACCCCTGTCATGGGCTTCGATTTCTTTCCCACCATTCTGGACATCCTTGGCGTAAAGGAGCAGGTCCCAAAGTCCGTAGAAGGAGGCAGCCTGCTACAGTTGCTCACTCTACAAAGTGATGGAGTTGAAAGATCCAATCCGTACCTGGTATTTCGCTACACCAAAACGGCAGGTACTTTCGACATCGCCATCGTTCAGGGGAAGTATAAATTAATGAAAGAGATTAAGTCCGACACCATTCATTTGTGGGATCTGGAACAAGACTTGGGAGAACAAAATGATTTAGCCAATAAATACCCTGAAAAGGCCTCTGAACTTTACACCGCGATGACTGACTATTTTGAAAGTGTTGGCTGGAACGAAAAAGAGGCCAGACTTTTTCCCTGGAGAAACAAATAAGACGCACAATAATCCTATACCCGAAACTCATTTGAAACTATTCATACCCATTTTATCCATACTAATCACGAGTATTTTGAGCAGCATCGCTGCAGGTAAGCCCAACGTGGTTCTAATGTTCATTGATGACATGGGCTATGGCGACATCGGTCCGTTCGGCAATACAGTCAACCAGACACCCAACCTGGACCGCATGGCCCGGGGTGGAAATAGGTTGAGCCAATTCTATGTGTCCAACACTGCTTGCACACCGTCGCGCTCGGCTTTGATGACTGGGACCTATGCCACCCGTATCGGAATGGACGGTACGGTCTGCTTCCCCAACGAAAAACGCGGATTGAATCCAACTGAACATACGATTGGTGACGCGATGAAATCCGTGGGATACCGCACCGGCATTTTTGGAAAATGGCACTTGGGCGATCAGCGAGAATTTCTACCACTGCAAAATGGCTTCGACGACTATTTCGGTATCCCCTACTCCAACGACATGTGGCCGGGTAATCTCAAAGGGCACCGCCATACTATAGAACCGTACACACCCCTTCCGATTATTCGGCAAAACGATCCCGTCGCTTACGTCAGTGACGGAGCCGACCAGTCGCTCCTTTGTGAACTGATAACGGATGAAGCGATCAAGTTCATTCAAAAAAACAAAGAGAAGCCGTTCTTTCTCTATATGCCACACGCTTATGTGCACCTGCCACGTTTCGGTCGTCTGGATCTCGCTAAGAAAGCCGATGGAGATATTGATCGAGCCGCCGTTGAAGAAGTCGATACCAGTGTAGGACGAATCCTCGATACGCTGGAGGAACTGGGAATCGATGAGAATACCCTCTTCATCTTCACCTCCGATAATGGTCCGGCACGAGGCATGAGCGCAGGACCCCTTCGTGGAAATAAAGGCGGTCCTAAATACGAAGGACACATGCGGGAACCCACTCTCACCTGGTGGCCCGGAACCATTCCAGCCGGACAGGTGACAGAAGCCATAACCGCCTCCATCGATGTGTTACCCTCTCTGGCCAAATTGGTAGGCGCCGCAATGCCGATAGACAGGATCATCGATGGGAAAGATTCTCTAGACGCACTCCTAGGAAAACCAAACGTGAAATCCTCGCACGACATTCTCTATTACGAGATCGATGCGATTCGCCGTGGGGAATGGAAACTAGTCCGAGGAGCCCAGGGAAAGTTTGAACTCTACAATTTGAAAAACGATTTGGCCGAGACCACCAATCTGATCGAGAAACGTCCCAAGTTGGCCAAAGAGTTAAGGGCACTTCTCGATGCACACGCTGAAGAGCTCGCCGCCAACACCCGTCCACCCGGAATGTTGGACCACTCTGATTTTCTTATCAGCGAACCGGGAGATTACCCTCGGCTGCGCGACTACTTGGGACTGAAGAGTTTCGAAGCCATCGAACGGACTGAATAAGACATACGCGGAGGCACGCTTGATTACTGACCACTATCCCAAGCGGCGAGCTATGCGGTCGCACTGTCAAAACACAATACCTTCCATTTTATCCCATAGGATAATAATCGGAGCTGGTCTTTTATATTGGCTCAGGTTATGCACATCAGATCGTATGAAAAATAAAATTATTTCCCTCTGGTGGGTATCTCAATTTCTAGTTCCGACCTTCTTGCTTTCGAACGAATCTGAAAGACCCACAGCGATTCCCGCTCAATATCAGCGTGAATTTAAGTTCGATGAAGAAGCATCCGCTCGACAACAGGCCGCATTGGTCGCGAAAGGAAAAGTCGCCGGCGACCTATTGCTAACAGGTGCAACGGTTTTGAATGTCCATGTAGGGCTTTGGGAAGAAAATCAGGATATTGTAATCGCTGGTGAAAGAATTGCCTGGACCGGTGATGCCGGGACCTATTCGGGCGAAGTACTGAAAACGGTTGATGTTTCCGGATTATGGGCCGTGCCGGGCTTTGGAGAATCCCATAAGCACATCGAAAGTAGTCACGTCACGCCCGAGTATGAAGCTCCCATGGTCATCTCGGATGGCAATACCTGGACGGTGGAAGGCTCTCATGAAATGTCGAACGTCATCGGCAACAATAACAATACGTTTTGGTTGCTCGCGGAAGACGCGGGGAGTCCACAAAAGGTCTTTATTGCAGTTGGATCGGCGACCCCACCCACAGCTTATGAGATGGGGGCCGGTTACTACGGTTACGACGAGATGCGCGCCTTCATGGAAGATGATGTACGGGTGTTGGGTCTAGGTGAAGTAATGGATTGGTCCAGCGTCTGGAATCCAAAATCACCGGGCTACCAGAGATTGTGGGAAATGATGCAGGCGACCTGGGAGACTCGTGGTGTAGTCGAAGGTCACGGTTCGGGACTCTTTTCGGTCGACGATATCAGCGCATTTGCCGCAGCCGGTTTGAGTAGTGATCACTCAATTCGCTTGGCAAAGGAAGGCTGGGACAAAATCAAGCGCGGCGTGTTCGCTCAGATGAAACCAGATGCAATTGCGGCCGTTATTCCATATGTATTGGAAAAAGGCATTCAGGATTGGTCGCATATGAGCGTATCCACTGACGATCGCGATGTGGCTGCCTCATTGGAGTTGGGAACCATGGATTACAATGTGCGCCTCGCAATCGAAGCTGGAGCTCCACCGGAAAAGGCCTACGCAATGGCGTCCCTTTATCCGGCAAGGCACTGGCAAGTGGAGCACTTGGTCGGGAGTATCGCTCCCGGTCGTTACGCAGATATCGTATTGCTCTCCAATCTCGAGACAGTTGCGATCGAACAGGTGTATGCGAACGGGCAACTAGCTTATAAAAATGGAGAGTATGTGCTTCCGATTCCAGAGGTCACCTACCCCGACTGGGCATACGATACGATCAATATAGGCAAGATGCTGACTGCTGAAGATTTTGTTATTCAAGCCCCCTCAGGCAAAAGCGCTGAAGTGGACGCAGCGATACTTGAGATGTTTTATTTCGAAGAGGATTTTAAGACTTATCAATTGCCGGTTCGCGACGGCGTGGTCGAACGCGACGGCGACCAAGGGGTTACCAAGTGCGCGTTGATCGACCGGTATCATGGGAACGGAAAGGTCGCTAAAATGTTCTGGGCAGGCGTGGGGCCTCTTACGCCGAATTCCGCAGTAGCCTGCTCCGTATCTCATGACCTACACAACGTCTGGTCACTGGGTTCCAGCGATGAGGCCATGGCGTTGGCCGTCAATAAAGTGGCAGAACTCCAGGGTGGATGGGCTTTGGTTCGGGATGGGGAAGTGGTCGCCTCCGTTCGCTATGAGATTGGTGGACTGATGTCCCAGCGAACAGCTGAATCGGTCGCCGCGGAGTTGGAGAATCTTTATGCCGAGGCAGATAAGATGGAGTGGATTGGTGCACCAGGCTTACCACAGCGCATGGTGTTCTCCTACCTGACCTGTACGCCGTGGAAGTGGGTGTTGGTGGCGCCTTACGACGGGAACGAGTCCGGCCTGGTGAATGTAACGAATGGAGAGACACATCCTGTTGTTTGGTAGCAGGTCCAGGTTAGTTCGGCTTATTGGGCTCTTAATACTCTGTGCCTCCGGTGCAGATGCCCACCTGCTGAATATGACCCTTTGTACCGTTTCTTTGGATACCAAAACCTCTCAAGTAACCGTAGACTTGAAGATAGATTTTACGCGCATCCTTGGCGACCCGGTTGCATACTATGAGGTGACGAGGATGGCTCCCAAAAAAAGTGTGTCGGAAAGGACCCACTTGATAAAAACGATCCAGGACGGCCTATGGGTGCGGTCCGGGGAAGAGCCATTGTTATTGAAGAATACAGCATTCAATTTCCCCGATCTTCCACTTGCCAAATTCACTGAGCCCTGGGCTGCTCCTATGTCCGAGCTTTCTTTCAAAGCAGAGTTGCCGACTGGAGCAACGGAACTCTTCGTAGTTTCCAAGCCGAGCTTACTGATCGAGTATCCGTTGGTAGTTTCATTGTCTCAAGGGGAAGGGTTTAGTACAACGCGTTGGCTAGAGCCTGGCCAGAAGAGTCCAGTTCTCGTGATTGCTGGCGGTGATAGTTCGGTCGATGAAGTTGAAGCCACGTCAACGATGAATTCAGATTCTATAGGGGCGGTCGCCCTTCGCTACACAGTGTTGGGATTTCAGCATATACTTCCGAAAGGTTTGGATCACATTCTCTTTGTCGTGGGACTCTTCTTCCTGGTAGCACGATGGAGACCGCTGTTACTCCAAGTGTCTTTTTTTACCCTCGCTCACACCCTGACTTTAATGCTCGTTGCGCTGGATATTATTCCTTACTGGCCTGCCGTAGTTGAACCCTTAATTGCACTATCGATTGCCTACGTCGGAATCGAAAACCTGCGCAAAACCCAGATCAATCGATTCCGCCTGTTAGTCGTATTTCTCTTCGGATTGGTACATGGTATGGGGTTTGCCGGCATGTTGGGGACTCTGGACTTACCAGCAGGTGAATTTTTTGCGGCCATCGTCGCGTTTAACTTCGGCGTTGAGCTAGGCCAATTGACGCTTATCGCATTCTTAGCAGTGGTTTGTTTCAAACTCTTTGGCTGGAAACACTATCAAGCCACCATCCGAAATCCGGTCAATGTGAGTATCTCACTGATAGCCTCAGTCTGGTTCGTTCAACGCATTATGTTCTAGGTTCAGAAAACGGAGACGTCAGAACCGGTAATCTCGCTAATTGAAATAAGGTTGCGACCAATCCTTGGTGAAAAAGGCTGACTACGTGTCATGCTACCATTAACTTGATTTAATAAAAACTTATGCTCCCTAGAAAACATACCCTATTAATCTTCGCACTCGTGGTGAACGCGTTTCTAATTTCAGTTCAGGCGGCAAACGAAAAGCCGAATATCCTGATAATTTTTACGGACGACCAGGGCTATGGGGATGTAGGCTGTTATGGCAATCAGGTGATTAAGACCCCGCGCCTGGATCAGTTGGCTAAGGAGGGAACTCTCTTTTCCAGTTTTTATGCTCAACCGGTGTGCGGACCCTCACGTTCAGCCCTTTTGACCGGACGTTATCCGGTTCGTAGCCAAGGCTGGTCCATGCCCGCCGAAGAGATCACATTTGCCGAGTTGTTGAAGCCCGCCGGCTATCAGACGGCTTGCATTGGCAAATGGGATGTTTCGAATCGCAAGGCGATTATTGAGCGGATGCCAAACGCCCAGGGATTTGATCACTACTTTGGGCCGCTCGGAGCGAATGATGGAGGTATCGTTACGTTTCATGAAAATAACGAACCTGCCGGACGAACGACGGATATGGGTAGTCTGACTCGGCTCTATACCGACAAGGCGATCGACTATTTGGAGAACCGACGGAACCCCGACCAACCCTTCCTTCTTTATCTGGCTCACACCATGATGCATACCAACATCGATGCCTCTCCAGAATTTAAAGGGACTTCGGCGGGCGGCCTTTATGGTGACGTGGTCGAAGAATTCGATTTCGAAACAGGGCACCTGCTCGATCGGTTGGATTCCCTTGGCTTAAGAGAAAATACTTTGGTCATTTTCACATCGGACAACGGCCCCTGGAGTCAGCCGAGATATTACTTGGTTAAAATGGGACGCCTGGGTAAATCCAACAACCAAAGAGATCCGCGCTGGTTAATGCCGGATGATTCTATTTTCTGGGGAGATCCTGGACCGCTGCGTGGAGCCAAAGGCTCTGCTTACGAAGCTGGGTCTCGCGTCCCTTGTATCGTCCGCTGGCCGGGAAAGGTTCCATCGGGTCGCACCTCGGATGCGGTCTGGGCCACGATAGACCTGCTACCAACCTTTGTGTCTCTGGCAGGAGGCGAGATGCCGTCTGACAGAGTGATCGATGGGGAGGATCAAACCAATTTGCTTTTGGGTAACTTAGATGAAGGGCGCGATACGTTTGTTTACGATCAAGTGTCTCAAAAGGACGCTCAGTCCATGGCCATCGGGATCCGCAAAGGCAAATGGAAGCTGTTACTACCAAATAGAGAACCCTCTGAAGCGCATCGCTATGTAATGGATTTTGGAAGCAATGATTACGAACTCTACAACCTCGATTCTGATATCGGCGAACGTTGGAATCTAGCCAGTGACTACCCAGCAGTCGTCGAGGAGCTGGAAGCAGAACTCAACAAGTTTAGACGAACCGTTAAGGAGAGCTCATTATGAAGAAACTGCTGCCGACTTCCAGACGCCAACTAGTCGAGACAACACTCAGGAATAAAAATCGATGACGTTGAATTTTGGCTTCTATCAATTAGAAAGTGGAACCGTTGAAATTCGATGACAAAGAATAAACCCATTGCAGTTGGATTAGGAGAGTTGCTTTGGGACATGCTGCCAACGGGGAAACAGCTCGGCGGCGCTCCATTCAACTTTGCGCGACATTGTGCTCAATTGGGCCTGGATGCGTTTCCTGTCAGTCAAATTGGTCAGGACGAATTGGGGGATGAAACCCTTTCCATACTCGAGGCCTGGGATGTTACTACCGGCTATGTTTCCAGGGATTCTGAACATGCCACAGGAAAGGTGCAGGTGACGTTGGACCAAGAAGGTAACCCTGCCTACGAAATATGCGAAGGATCGGCTTGGGATTTTATGGCCCTTTCCGGCGAACTTAAGGCGCTCGCGCCGAGAGTCGATGTCATCTGCTTCGGAACACTCGCTCAACGTAGTGACCTTACGAAATCCACCATATACGAATTTTTGGATAGCATGCGACCTGATGCCTTGAAACTGTTCGATGTTAATTTGCGACAACATTTCTATTCAATTGAATCCATTGAGGAGTCGCTCAAACGGGCCTCCATCCTGAAACTGAGCGACGAAGAACTTCCGGTACTGAGGAATGCTTTTTTACTTAGCGGATCTATTCTAGATCAGCTATCTGAGTTAAAGCGTCGCTTCGAACTGAAACTCATCGCCTACACACGAGGCGCTGAAGGCTGTGTATTACTCGACGATTCGGGCATGGATGACCACCCAGGCAATGCGATTGAACGAGGAGACACCATCGGGGCAGGCGATTCTTTTTCGGCAACTTTGTGTGTTGGACTACTCGGAGCATTGCCACTGACTAAACTCAATGAAAATGCAAATAAGGTAGCCGCGTATGTGTGTTCGCAATCCGGTGCAACACCCGACCTGCCCGCTTCCATTATCGAAAGTGTTTCCAGTAAAAATTCAATTGAACCTTAACGGATTAAAATTTGCTTCTAAGGCTCAATTAAGGATAGATACTCTTTCGGGTTGCTCTAAATCGTGTTGTGGGTCGCTGTGATTATAAATGGAAATCCCTTTTCAAAAACTTGACCGAAAAACACTTCGGGCGGTGATTTCTGAGTATGTGACCCGAGAGAGCACCGATTACGGAGATATGGATTTTTCGCTCAATGAAAAGATTGCGACTATCCAACTTAAGCTGGAGGAAGGAAGTGCCCGAATCGATTATAATACCAAAAACGAAACCTGTAATATAGTGGTTGTTTCTTAGGGATTTGAGATCCAGGTGTCAGCCTCTGGAAGACCAGGAAGACATCGACCAGGGAGTCCATTACGGGATGAGTAAGGAACATGTATTTCTGAATACTTGTGGTGACCTCACCCTGCTCCCCAAATTCCTGGACGCAGCAACCCGATACCAAATCCGTCCCTCTGATGAAGCGATGGAAGCCATGCTGAACACTCAGTCCATGACTTCCATATTCGGGTTGTAAGAATTATGAAGCCATTGAAAAGACTAATTAAATCTCGCGCTGAGTCATGGGGTACAGCAAAAATATACCTATCGCACAACTCATCCCATGTTTGAATGTAGAAGCAACCTCAGTCGCGAATTTGTTACCCATCCACGTTCGGGTCGCGACTAAAGTTGCTCCTACATACCAAATTGAAACTCACAGATAAATTTACCCGAACTAGGTATCCTCCCCATTGAAAGAATGACATCTTTACATAAATGGTCTGCGCAGATCCGTCTCTGCCTAAGGTTTCTCCTAGCTACAGTATTAGTAATCACCTCCGCTTGCTCAAAGCCGGCACCCGATTCCCAAGACACGAACAATACCAAGCCCAACGTTCTTTTCATCGCGATTGACGACATGAACGACTGGACGACCTTGTTCGATCCAGCCAATCCGATCAAGACACCCAACCTGCAACGCCTAGCCGCAAGGGGAACATTCTTTAACAAGGCCTATTGCGTATCACCGGCTTGCAATCCATCGAGGACCGCCATTCTCACGGGACACCATCCTTCGACAACTGGAGTTTATGGAAATAAGGACAGCTGGCGGACGTTGGTGCCGGATGCAGTCACCCTACCCCAATACTTCACGGAGAACGGCTACTCAACCAAAGGGGCTGGCAAGATCTTTCATCACGGGGACGCTGGAAAAGATCGAGCTGACAATCCTTCGTTTCAGGAGTTTTTTGACATGCTTGCAACGCGTACGGCCGATACCAATCACAACGGTTATACAGAAGGGCTGTTGGCAAGAACGGTTTTCGATTGGGGCGTACATAACAAAAAAATCATCGATCTGGATACCGTTGAATGGGTCGAAGAGGCGATGGATAACCCATCTGACAAACCGCGCTTTATGGCAGCCGGAATCTTCAGACCACACATGCCTTTCTATTCCGATCAGGAGACCTACGATCGTTATCCCTACGAGTCACTTGTCATGCCACCCAATAAAGCAGACGACCTTGCTGACGTTGGAAGCATTGCGAGAAACATGGCCAATAAAGAATTTTTTATCACGGACAACGTGTTGGGTAAACCGGACCGGCATCCAGGAAGCCTGCACACCTTCGTCAAGAGTTACCAAGCCGCTTCCGACTATGCGGATCAGATGGTGGGTCGAGTCCTCGACAAACTCGACGCAACCGGCGAAGCGGATAACACAATCATCGTACTTTTCTCCGACCACGGTTACCATCTGGGAGACAAAGAGAGCTGCGTGAAGTTTACCCTTTGGGATAAAGCGAGCCATGTCCCCTTTATCATCGTTGCACCCGGTATCACACAGCCGGGTACAGTATGCAGCCAACCTGTAAGTCTGTTAGATATTTATCCCACTCTCGTAGACATTTGCGGATTACCGACGAAAGAGGACATCGACGGCAGAAGTTTAATATCACTGCTCAAAGACCCAAGTTCGAATTGGGATCAACCCGCGCTTATGACGATGGGCCGTGGCAATCATGCGATTCGTTCCGACCGCTGGCGCTACATTCGTTACAGCGATGGAAGTGAGGAACTCTACGACCATGACAATGACCCCTGGGAATGGGACAATCTGGCGGTCCACCCACAATACGCCCCCGTCCTTGCCGATCATCGTGCATGGGTCCCCACGTCCGAAGTTCCCTGGCAAATCGACGAATCCAAAAACTGGATCTATGCCCGCGAAATGTGGGCCGACAAACCAGTGAATGAGAAATGAAGCACTGGGGCTCTATCGGTCGGCTACAACCACGGGCGCCTAAGTCCTAGACTGTGATCCACTATGTAGAAAGTAACTTATTTCGACGTAGATACAGAGATTCGTCGAAGGACAGTGCAACGTGGACTCAACTTCATTTGCACTATTCACTTTCCACCAACCGATTCTTACCTTTCACTCGATCCCTCAATATCCCCTATTCTCAGTCAAAAACTACAATGACGTCCCTACGCCTTAAGCCTTTCGCCCTTCTCCTCATCCTCCTCGCTCCTGCAACGCTCGTTGCTGAATTAAGTCTCCCGCATTTTTTCAGCAACAACATGGTGCTGCAACGCGATCGAGAAGTCGCCATTTGGGGAAAAGCCGATCCCGGCGCCAATCTCTGCAACAGCGAAGATCTCCCAGCTTCCATTTTCAGAACCGACAACTGGGACGACGTCGAATAATTACCCTACCTATGAAAATACTGATCTCTATTTGCATTCTGTTTTCTGCATC
>Ga0115002_10002488_pt1 | contig 24032 bp, 27 predicted proteins | sample ArcticOcean_MG_C_8_FD_89576 | JGI IMG/M metagenome (GOLD analysis project Ga0115002, IMG submission 89576) | Marine microbial communities from western Arctic Ocean - ArcticOcean_MG_CB11_86 | ecosystem: Environmental > Aquatic > Marine > Oceanic | place: Arctic Ocean: Canada Basin | collected... | reverse complement strand
GGTGCAGGTCAAATGGGTCGGCGGTCAGATCGACACCACCGGGCTGGATGCGATGGATTACTTCATCTCCGATCGCGTCGCCAGCCCAGCGGATGACGATGCTTGGTATAGCGAGGAGATCACCCGCCTGCCTGATGGCTATGTGTGCTACACACCCCCGATTACGCGCCCGCGCCGGCGCCCCTGCCGGCACTTTCGCAGGGCCATATTACGTTCGGCTGTTTCAACAATCTGAGCAAAATAAATCATGCGGTGATCGCCCTCTGGTGCGAGCTTCTTGAGCGTGTTCCCGCCAGCCGGCTTGTCCTTAAGACCAGACAACTCAATGACACGGCGGTAGCCGCGCGCTACCACGCCATGTTCGAACAGTGCGGGATTGCGCCCAGCCGTCTCACCCTGAGCGGAGAATCGCCCCACGGTGAATTGCTCGCCGCCTACAATGATATCGACATCGCGTTGGACCCGTTTCCCCTATTCCGGCGGACTGACGACCTGCGAGGCACTGTGGATGGGCGTGCCGGTGGTTACCCTGCCGGGCGCGGTTTTCGCCCACCGCCACGCCGCGAGCCATTTGCACGCTGCCGGCCTCGGTGATTGGGTAGCGGAGACAACCGAGCAATATCTCGACATCGCCGTCCGCCACTGCGGTGATCTCGAAAATCTGGCCGGGCTGCGCGCCGGACTGCGCCACCAAGTAAGCCAATCGCCGTTGTGCGACGCGCCACGTTTTGCCGGCAATCTCGAGGCCGCCTTCCGCACCATGTGGCGCCGTTGGTGCGAAGCTCAGGACCAACCCGAAGCCCGCAGCGTCCAAACTTGATTTTGCCCCCGGCGCCGGCGAACGCCGCGTCCCGAGCGCAGAACGAGATGAAAGAAAATTTCAAAATGACGTGCAAATTGACCGAGACATCGCCTTCAGCCGTGGCCGATTGACTCGCCACTTTCGGCTAAATACAGTCAAGAGGCGCAGCATTGCGGCGGGATGGAGTTCTCCGCCGCAACCAATCCGGCAATTCACATCCTTTGGAGTAACCACGCCACATGACAGTCCAACCCTGTGGCCGACACTTAACTGTCGGCGGCGTTCGGCTCCATCATCATGAGTTTCCGGGAGACGGACCAGCGCTCGTTTTATTACCAGGCATCACCAGCCCAGCCATTATGTGGGATTTCGTCAGCCGTCGTCTGGCTGACTTCTGCCATGTGTTCACACTGGACATTCGCGGACGCGGCCTTTCATCCAGTGGCGACGATCTCGACTATTGGCTGGCAGACTATGCCGCGGATGTGCAAGGCGTTATCGAGCAACTTGGCCTCGAAAACCCGGTTGTCGCGGGCCATTCGATGGGCGCCAGAATTGCGCTCAAGCTGGCGGCGGACGCGCCGTCATTGGTTGGACCACTAATCTTGATCGACCCGCCGGTCTCGGGCCCGGGCCGGCGCAACTACCCGATCCCGCTGCAATGGTATTTGGACGCCATGCATGCCGCTTCGCACGGTCAGGCGACCGATGCCTCAAGTCCGCTTCTGAAGAACTGGACGAGCGAGCAAATCGCGTTACGCGATCAATGGCTTCCGACATGCACGGTCAAAGCGGTCACCCAAACGCACATATCTTTTCACGAAGAAGACGTGCATGTCTTGATGCCCGCGATTGCTTCTCCGACCCTGCTCATCTACGCCGAGATGGGCGGCACGATCAGTGACGAAGACGCCGCGGAAATTACCGGCCTCATCCCCGAGTGCCGGTCAATTCGCATAGATGGTGTTGGACACATGATCCCGTGGGATGATCTCGAGACATTTGCCAGCACCATCGAGAATTTCCTGCGCGACGGCAGCTAAAACAATCCGCTTCAGACATTCGCCATCACTCGCCCGGCGGCTAAGTCAGCTTCGTTCGGATCGTCTCCAGCATATCTTTGGTCATCGCGGCGAGATCGTAGCGTGGTGCCCAATCCCATTCTGCACGGGCGGCACTGTCGTCCATCGAGTCAGGCCATGACTCGGCGATCGCCTGACGCAACGGATCAACCTCGTAGTCCATGAAAAAGTCCGGCATGTGTTGTTGAATTTCTGCGGCAAGCTCTGCCGGCGTGATGCTCATGGCCGTCACATTGAAGGCATTACGATGCTCCAATCGGCTCGCATCGGCCTCCATCAATTGCATGATCGAACGGATTGCATCGGGCATGTACATCATGTCGAGCCGAGTGTCGGCCTCAAGGAAGCAGGAATAGCGATTCTCGCGAACCGCCTGATAGAAAATATCGACCGCATAATCCGTGGTCCCGCCGCCAGGCAGTGTCACGTTGGAGATGAGCCCCGGCAATCGGAGCCCTCTCGTGTCGAGGCCGAAGCGCGCAAAGTAATAGTCGCTCAACAGTTCTCCCGCGACTTTGGCGACGCCATATATTGTCGTCGGCCGCTGCACCGTGTCTTGAGGCGTATTGTGGCTCGGTGTCGTCGGGCCGAATGCACCAATGGAGCTCGGGAAAAATACCGCGCAGCCATGCTCTCGGGCGACCTTCAGGATATTTGCGAAGGCGCCAAAATTAAGATCCCAGGCATCTTCCGGCTGTTTCTCCCCGATCGCCGACATGATCGCGGCCATGTGATAGATCGTGCCGACGTCGTGCTTCTTAACGATCGCGCTGATTTCATCGACATTTGTGCAATCCAGAATCTCGAAAATGCCGCCTTCCGTCACGGCGCCCACGGGCCGGAAACGGATGCCCGAGGCAACGATTGCCTCGGTCCCATATTTCTCTCGAAGAGCGGGCACCAGTTCCGAACCGATTTGTCCCAGCGCGCCTGTAACTAATATCTTTTTCATCATCGCGAGCGTAGCGCCTAACCTGCCCTTGTACAGCCCAAACCGTACTCGGGTCAGTTAGGTTTTCGCAGTTGAGCTATGTGCTGCGCTCGGCCGCACCGGCCATCTCATCCCGGCGGATTCAGCCGCACCCACACCACCCTTTCTCAGGCCCAGCGCCCCGGCTGATACGCGCCGCCGGCGGCGGCTTGCGACCAATCCCGCGCGGGATCGAAATCGGCGAGGGCCAGTCCGGTAAAATTGCGCAATCGCTGAACTTCGTGCTGTGGATTGTGTGTCAGGTCTTCATAGCGGACGAACAGAGTATCCTCCCGCAGGCTGGTATCGGCAAACGGCGCATAGTAACTCCGCACGCGCAGCGACAAGCTCTTCATGTCGCGCTCGAGCGGGATGGGAGCTGTCTTTTTTTGCCGATCGAATTTTTCCCGAACCTCAAGCATGGAAGCGATGATATCTCGCTGATCGCGCATCATCACGGCGAACTAGGCTTCTGTCGCGAGCTCCCGAAGATCGCCGAACAGGGCCGTCATTTCCGGGTTTTTTAGCACCAGGCACGGGCGCTCTCCGAGGCGTTGCGAGGCTTGGGCCAGAAATTGCGTCAGCAGCTTGGCGTGAAAATCCCGGCATTCTTCGGGCGAGGCGAAATAATCATTCTGGATGGCGGCGAAATTATCTTTGCTCCAGCGGTAGAGGCGCGCGAAATGAGTGATCCATTGCGCTTCGCGGACCAGCGGATTGGCGTCCTCGTCCGCGCAAAGGATACTTTGCAACAGAGTGGTGCCGCTGCGCGCCGCGCCACCGATAAACACCAGTGGCGCGGCGGCCGGAAGCGGCCGCCTTGACTCCGCGCCTCTCCGGCCAGCTGGCCACCTCGTTGCGCCGGCGCGTGGCTTCGCGAGCAAGAAATTCGGCTGGTCCCGGCTCTGCGCCCTTGATGAATTCCAGCCGTTCGGGATGGCGGGGATCGGCGGGCTGAAGCACGTAGAAGGCGGTGGGCAGGCCACTCCCGGAATGGCTGAAATGATTTTTCAAATTATGAAAAATGTTGCGATCCGTCATCCGGCCCGCATTTTTATCGGGCGCGACGCTCCATAGCCGGAGCACTGGCTCGCAGACGAAGCGGTCGAGCAACAGGCAATTGGGATCGACGAAGCCGCCGAAACTGTCCTTGAACACGCCCTGACCCGGTCCAAGTGATTCCCATTCGTCCACACAAAGCGGCTCTAAGCTTTGCGCATCCACGAACCAGCGTTTGGAATAGGCCCATTCCGCGCCTTGAACCGTCTCAAGCAGGGAAGAAAGATGTTTTTCGTCCCACCAATTGTCATCGTCAAGATACGCAACATAGCGGCTGTTGGCAGCATAGCTGAGCATGGTACGCAAAGCGCCGCCGGCCCAGGCGTTCACCAGCCCGCCATGTCGAAGGGAAGTCGAATAACCCAAATCAAGGATTGTGAGTCGTACGTTCTTGGGCGCGGCTGCCTTCAAGCGGCGCAGCAAGTCACCATCGCCTGCCGGCTTATCGATGCCGATCAGAATTTGGATTGTCGCGGACAGATCCTGGCCGAATACCGAGCGCACCGCCCGCTCCAGGCTCGGGCGGAGGATGGTTGGTATAATCACCGCCACATCGGCGGGGCGCTGATCCTCAGCACGCCACACTTTCAAGATTACCTCCCCACCTGCCGGTTTCTATCCCCCGGGCGCGGTCTCGGTGACGCTCTGGCGCTGTATCGCTTCGTCGTACCAGGCAGCGAGATTAGCGTATGCAGGTATCGGGCCGCCGGCAAGGCTAGCAGTAAGAACACGGACCGTGTCACCGAAAGATGAGGATTTGGCGTTCACACTTCTGTCCTGGTTTTCGCTGGTCTACTAAACGCGCTTCCACCCCTGTATAAATAATCACACCATCCGGCTATGAATGAGAACATAATCGTAAATTTAGATGGACGTTAGCGCGCAATGAAACCGACGAAGCCCACCTTGAGTGGCCCGCGGCATGCACCGACGAATGGTGCCGCGCCAAAAAATTTAGCAATTTTGTTGCACGGCGTTGGTGCCGATGGGAATGACCTGATTGGACTGGCTCCACATTGGGCTAATCACTTGCCGGACACCGAATTTGTATCGCCGAATGCGCCCTATCCATATGACCAGGCGCCACGGGGCCGACAATGGTTCAGCATTCGTGATTTCTCGCCCGAGATAATGCTCGAAGGTGCGCGTGAAACTGCCCCAATTCTTAATCAATATATTGACGAACAACTAGCGCGTACTGGTCTAAGTGATGACCGCCTGGCACTGGTCGGGTTTAGTCAGGGCACGATGATGGCTCTATTCGTGGCGCTTCGCCGCGCCCAGCTCATGACTGGTGTTGTTGGTTATTCTGGTCGCATGGTTGGGATGGAGACAACGGTCGACGAAGTTCGATCACGACCTCCGATATTCCTTATCCATGGCGCCTCTGACGACTTGATTCCAGCAGATGCGATGCTCGAAACGGTTCAAAATCTAGCGCTGTCCGAAATTTCCGCCCAGTGGCATATTTGCCCCAATCTTGGTCACGGTATTGATCAAGCAGGCTTAGAGCTCGGGGGCCGTTTTTTGCGGGATTGCTTTGCAGGCGCTGCTGGCGCCAGCCCTTGATACCGCCGATCCACTAGCCTTTCACCACAACCACACCAACCCTCTAAGTGGTATCCACATGCGCATCTTGACCGATGCAGGGCGCAGGTAATCCGCTCACCGTCCCATGTATTCTCATGGCTAGATTCGGACCTTAGCGCCGCCGCCGATGATCCCAGCGAAAAAATCGGTCGGCGTGACGCAATCTCGATACCGAGCTATCCAGCTTCAAGCGGCTTGCCTACTAAACGTTCAGGGTTTTCCGAATGCCGGCATAGCAGCCCTCGTAGATGCCTTCGGCAATTGTAACGGCCTCTTTTTTACTCACACCGATTGGATCAAAACGACTGCCCCAGTGTACGCGACATGCATCCGGACCAGTCTCGGCGACTTTTACGAAGGCCTGATAGTTTTCGAGCGGCAGCGGACAGTCGATCAAATCGACAATTTTATAGCTGAACTCGCGGGCGTCATCGTCGTAGCGAACGAGGCATCGCACACCAGCATCAGCGTCGGCAGTTCGGAGAACGGATCCATTGCCGCCGTATCGGGACGCGGGTTCAACAACATGTCGGACTCGCTGATGTCCTTCCAACCGGCGATCGACGAGCCATCGAACATAACGCCATCGGCGAACAATTCGGCGTCCACCGCGCTCACGTGATAGGTCAGGTGATGCCACTTGCCACGCGGATCGGTAAAACAAAAATCAACGTTCCTGATACCCTCGTCATCGATGCGTTTTAAGAGCGTTGCGACATCGGACATGTTTGGCCTCTCCCCTAAGTTTTCATTCTTTTTGCGTGCCGTCCCCCCGGGCCTCGACGCGCGATCACTAAAGCCGGCGCCCTCTTGCTCCGTCAAGACCTGATGATCCGTATCGTCGGAAAATCCGTGCCGCAGATCAATCTGGCGTTGGACAAAGACGGGTATTGCAACTAGCGCTACCAGGTGAGTTTGTATCCGCAACATCACTATAATCTGAGCACTTTGCGGATGCTGTCATCACGCACGCCACATTACAGTTAGTGCCTGTCTGTTTATGCTAGCGTTCGCCGCCGCCGATTGTTCACAATAGCGGCGGAGCCTCCAAATCTGAGCGTCACGCGACATGAATCTGAAGACATTTTTCGCCTACGCACCCGACGACACGGACGACATCAGACTGGAAAAGATCACCATCTTTCTGGTCGCCGCGTCGTGCTGTGTGGCAGGCACTGCGTGGACGGCAATGTATTACATCATCTTCGGCTTCGGGCTGGTTTCACTCCTGCCTTTCGCCTTTGTTGTGATAGTCGGCACAACCATCGTTGTTTGCCATTTCACGCGCAACCATCGCCCCCTGGTTTACGTCCAGATCATCTGCATCATCTATATCACCGCGCTGATTCAGTGGAGCATCGGCAGCGTTTTCGATTCTGGGTTTGTCCTGGTCTGGGCATTCTGCGGCCCGATCATCGCGTTGATGTTTTTTTCCATGAAGCAGTCGATCGTGTGGTTGCTTCTTTATCTGGTGAATATCGCCATCACCTTTGCCTTCGAGGACTTTTTTGTCACACACGGCCATCCGGTATCCGATGATGCAAGGGTGCTGTTTTTCTTCATGAATTTGAGCATCTGGTCGTTTGTCGTCTTTATTTTCGCCAGCTATTTCGTGATCAGCGCCGTCAGCGAACGGGCCAAGGCGGATGGGCTATTGTTGAATATACTTCCGCGGAAAACGGCACAAATATTGAAATCTCGGCCCGGCGTCTTCGCCGAAGAATATGACGATGCGAGCGTGCTGTTCGCTGACATCGTCGATTTCACGCGGTATTCGAGCACGGTGCGCCCGGATCAACTGGTGACCAAGCTCAACGAGATCTTTTTTTGCTTTGATGAACTCACCATCCGACACGGTTTGGAGAAAATTAAAACCATCGGAGATGCCTATATGGTGGCGGGCGGCGTGCCCGAGCCAAGACCAGACCATTCCCAGGCCATCGCCAATCTGGCGCTCGATATGCTAGCGATAATTCGCGAAATAAAAAAAGACAGCGGCGAAGGCTTTTCACTCCGCATCGGCATCCATATCGGCCCGGTGGTCGCCGGCGCCATCGGAAAAAACAAATTCGCCTACGACATGTGGGGCGACACTGTGAACGTCGCGAGCCGCATGGAATCGAGCGGAGCATCGGATACCATCCAAGTCACCGAAGCCGTCTACCAGAGGTTACGCGATAAATACCAATTCAGCGCAAAGGGAACAGTCGACATCAAAGGCAAAGGCCAAATGGACACATATAATTTGCTGGCACCGCTCTGAATCCGGTCAATCGATATCGCTGGCGTCGTGCCGCTCGGGGACGCGGAGCTCTTCCTTGCCCCAAGTTTTATTGACCCGCCGGCCGCGGCTAACCGCCGGGCGATCTTCTATTTCCGTCGCCCATCTGGCGACATGTTTATACGACGCGACGCTAAGGAATTCCGCCGCATCATAAGAATTGTTCAGCACCAGATTGCCATACCAGGCATAGGTGGCGATGTCGGCGATGTTGTAGTCATCGCCGCAGAGATACGGCCGTTCCGACAGAGTTTGATCCAACACATCAAGCTGGCGCTTCGCTTCCATCGCATAACGGTCGATCGGGTACTCGAACTTCTCCGGCGCATAGGCGTAGAAATGGCCGAACCCGCCGCCGAGATAGGGCGCACTGCCCATCTGCCAAAACAGCCAGGAATAACATTCGGCCCGTGCCGATAGCTCTTGCGGAACAAACTCCCCGAATTTTTCCGCCAGATAGAGGAGGATCGCGCCGGATTCAAACACCCGCGTCCCCGGCGACGTGCTGCGATCCAGCAGGGCCGGAATCTTTGAGTTTGGGTTGAGCGCCACGAAGCCGCTGCCGAACTGCTCGCTATCACCGATCTTGATCAGGAAGGCATCATATTCCGCTCCCTTATGTCCGAGCGCCAGCAATTCTTCCAGCAGGATCGTCACTTTGACGCCGTTCGGCGTCGCCAGGGAGTAGAGCTGCAACGAATGTTTTCCGACCGGCAGTTCCTGCTCATGCGTCGCGCCGGCAGTGGGGCGATTGATGCTGGCCCATGTTCCGCCGTTTTCAGTAATGTTCTGCCAGACTTTTGGCGGCGTATAGGACGATGTTTCGGGCATGCTTGCTGCTTTCCAGTTGCGAAGGCGATGTTATCAAAGGGAACCAGTGATTATGGCGATTGCCTCATGGCGCGTAAAGCAACGGCGGTTCGCGATTACATGTTGAAGGCATCGTGACGAGAGCTGATTATAGTCCTGTCTCAACCCCGCCCTAGCTCAAAGGATCGTGATGTCCTCTTTAATCATCCATGCGACGCCGCTCAGCACCTATGGCCGCACCTGCACCCTCGCCCTGATCGAAAAAGGCGTGCCGTATGAGCTAGACCCCGCCCAGCCGCAATCGCCGGAACAGTTGGAACGCCATCCCTGGGGCCCAGTGCCGGCGATGAGCCATGGCGACATTCGCCTCTATGAAACACTCGCGATCACCTCCTACATCGATACAAATTTCGACGGCCCCGCGCTACAGCCGGCCGATCCGCTGCAACGCGCCCGCATGAACCAGTGGATATCGGTGTTCATCCAATATCTCTATCGCCCGGGAATCGATATTGTCCTGCAACGGCTGGTCGTGCCGGCCTTCGGCGGCAACGCCAATGAAGAGCTGATTGTAGAAAGCATTCCCAAGACGGAAAAAGCACTCGCACAGCTCGACGGCGCGTTCGGCAAACAACAATATTTTGCCGCCGACGCGCCAACGCTGGCGGATTATTTTGTTTTCCCGCTGTTGTCCGTTTTAGAGATGACCGCAGAAGGCAAGACGCTGCTCGACGCGACGCAAAATCTCAGGCCCTGGTCGGCGCTCATGGCGGCGCGTGACAGCGCCAAGCAAACCGTACCGCCGGCACTGTGACCGCCGGGAAATCGGGCCGGCGCGCGCGTCTCTGCTGCGGGTTATCGCCCGGGCATGGCATGAGCGCCAGTTTTAACATTGTCTATCGTACAGTACCTACACCTGTGCGAATCTGGTTGTATTCTTAGCTCTTCACTTTCCAATTAATCTGTAGTCACAGCACTAATTCCGCAATGATCGGAGATATCGCCATGCGTTTTACACGTGTAATTTATATTGTCTCGACCTTGATTCTCGTAGCTGCATGTACCACCACCAAGATTACAGCGAATAAGGCTTTCGAACAAAATGCTCAAAAATCTATAGAAATTTCTCAGGTAACGGCATCGGCCCTGCCGGCCAGTAAAGCAACACCAGCCATCGTGTCGGCGCTAGAATCGGCGGTACAAAAGTAACTCGCTGCTAGAAACGTTTCCGGCAAATCTGCCCGTCTGGAGATGGTGGTGACACATGTAAAAATACTCTCGCAGGGCGACAGGCTTTTGCTTGGTGCTTTGGCGGGCGCAAACGAGCTCAATGTAACCGCCACCGTTATTTCTCAATCCGACGACGAAGTACTGGCGGAGTTCGAAGTTCTGGGCGCTCACAATCCGGCCGCCCTTGGGGCATTCTCAGATCAGGAAATATCGACTGCCGAAAGTGTGGCAAAATCGCTCGTCGATAAAATTTACGGAAAAATTGAGTAGTTAAGGGAGAGCAGATTTGGCTGGTCAATAACTCTTACCCAAGCAAGCGCGGGCTCGATGGAGCGAATTTTGGCGACACGTATAGTGCCTAATTGTTGCTCCAATCGAACGTTCGCTGGCCGGCACTAACTTCTCGACTAACAGTTATCGCCCGAGGATGTCGCGGGCGATGATCTCCTTCATCACCTCCGACGTGCCGCCATAGATGCGCTGCACTCGGGCGTCGACGAAGGCGCGACTGATTGGGAACTCGCGCATATAGCCATAGCCACCAAAGAATTGCAGGCAGTCATCGATAATTTCGCCCTGCAATTCCGTGGCTTTGAGCTTGGCCATGCTGGCCGTCACCGTGTCGAGATCGCCGGCAGATAGCAGTCGCGTGCAGTCGTCGACAAAGGCACGCAGCGAGCGTATTTCCGTCATCATCTCGGCAATTTTGAAACGGGTGTTCTGGTATTTGCCGACCGCCTGGCCGAAGACCTGGCGTTCCTGGATATAGTCGATGGTCCATTGCAGCGCGCCCTCGGCGGCGGCCAAGGAGCCGATTGCCAGAGTCAACCGCTCGCGCGGCAATTCGCTCATCAGCACGCCGAAGCCGCCATGCTCGGCGCCGAGAACCGCATCGCCCTCGACCCGGACATCGTCGAAGAACAGCTCCGAGGTATCGGCGGAATGAAGACCGATCTTATCGAGATTGCGGCCGCGGCTAAAACCGGCGGCGTCTTTTTCGACAAACAACAGGCTGATACCCTTGGAGCCGGCGACCGTGCTGTCGGTTTTGGCGATCACCACAACGACATCGCAATGCTGGCCGTTTGATATGAAGGTTTTGGCACCGTTCAGAATGTAGCCATTGCCGTCGCGCTTGGCCGTCGTCGTCACGCCCTGAAGGTCCGATCCGGCGCCTGGTTCGGTCATAGCGATGGCGGCGACCATCTCGCCCGACGCCATCGCCGGTAAATAGCGCGCTTTCTGTTCGGCGCTGCCATTGTTCAAAATATAGTGGTTAATGATGCCCGAATGGACGCCGAGCAAACTGCCGGCGAAGCTCGCATAGCCGTGCCGCGCAAACTCGGCGATGATCACCGCCAAATGCTCGAAGGTTCCACCGGCGCCGCCATATTCCTCCGGCATGTCGGGTGAGAGCAGGCCGTGGTCGCCGAGCTTGTTCCAGATGTCGCGTGGCACGATGCCGGCTTTTTCCCACGCCTCGTAATGCGGCGCGATTTCAGCGGCGATGAATTTCTGCACCGAATCTCGGAAGATCGCATGTTCCTCGTTCATCCAAGATGGCTCACCCAACTGCATGTCGCGTTTCCTTCGTCCGTTTGATACCCATCATAGGGACCAGCGCAAAGTTTGGAACCGATCAGACGTACCCGAAAAGATGGTTGGCGGGTTCAGGATCGGTTCAAGGCGCGGCGGCGAGCTGACGGATTTCGCCGAGCGTCGATTCGAGATCGCGCACCTCGCACCAGCCGACACGCATCATTTCGATCGCCGGATCATGCAGGTGCGGCATGGTGGTGCCGGTGCAGTCTTCGATCACGATCGACCTGAAATCGCGGTACATCGCATCTTTCGAGGTCGCCGCCACGCATTGGTTGGTGAGGATGCCGGCGAACAGCACCGTATCGGCATTCAGCGCCCGCAGCACGCCCTCAAGATTGGTGTTGAAAAACGCGCTGAGGCGCGATTTCTCGACATACCAATCCGCCTCGATGGCGCCGAGCTCGTCGAGTATCTCGTAGCCCCAGGTATCTTGGCGCAAACCGCCCTCCTTCAGAAACGGGCGGAGCTGCATGAACGGGCCGCCATCCTCGGTGCCGCGGCTGCCATGGCGCGTCCAAACTACCGGAATGTTCTTGGCCCGCACATCCGTCAGCAGCTGGCGCGTCGGCTCGATGGTGCGGCGCGTATGCGCGATATCGATGCCCTTCTGGGCATACCAGCCGTCCGCGTGCAGAAAATCATTCTGCGCATCGATGATAACAAGCACGGTGCGCCCCGGGTTCAGGTCCCAGCGCACCGTTTCGAACGGCGTTGTCGATTCTATGTCATCCGTCATTGCTCGCCACTCTCCTCTCGGCCTGATCCCACCGCTCCGGCATTGCGTCAGGTTGATAATTTAGCCTGATTTTCAGGGATGGCCAGACCCGGATGATGTCGAGACGCAGAGATAGCGCGGCGCGGGGAAGCGGGTTATTCTCATCTATCTCTTGCCTGGCGCGCGGCGAAACAATAACGGCCACTTAAAGGGTAAAATTGATGCCCCACCATATTTGTAATTCGAAGCCACCACGGCGAAAGCGGCGCGCGCGCGCATAATCCGGATTCAAGAGTTGCTGCGTAATATATCTCTCCCGCATCGCTTTGCCTTGATCGGCGGCATCGTTCTGCTGATCGCCGCCGGCGCCCTGGCCTATGTCAATCAGGCCGTCTCGATCGCCCAGTTGAAGAACATGGCGGAAGAAAACAACGTCGCGCTGACCTTCGCTCTGTCGAATGTGCTGCGCGAGGATGTGCCGAGCTTATGGAAATTGCGCCGGATCTCGCGGTCGCAGAGTTGAAGGAACATCCGGCGCTGCGCCACATCGACCGCGCCGTGACCGACGCCACGCTCGGCACGCGAATCGTCAAGATTAAGATTTATACCCCCTCCGGCCTGACGATTTATTCTTCCGACCCGAGCCAGATCGGCGACGACAAGAGCGCCAATGAGGGCTTTCTATCGGCCATCGGTAATATTGTCGTCAGCGCACTGACGTACCGCGACCAGTTTGACGCGTTCGAGGAAACGATTTTCAAGCGCGACTTGATCTCAAGCTATATCCCGATATTCAGTTCTCCTGGCGCGCCCGTGCCGTCCGGCGTGTTTGAGATTTATTCCGACGTCACTGCGCTCAAAAGCACGATCTCCAATCGCATCTGGATAATTCTGGGCGCGACGATTGGAATTCTTCTGGTGGTTTACGGCGTTGTGTTGTTTGCGGTGGTTGCCGGCAGCCGGCTGACAGGGCTTAAACATCAGGAAAACTTAAAGCTCCAGATTGAACTGGCTGACCGTCGACGGTCAGAGGAAATCTCCCGGGTGGCGCTCGAGAACGAACGCGAGATGGGTGAAATCCGGTCTAATTTTGTCGCCTCTGCACCGCATGATTTCCGCACGCCGTTGACCACCATTTATGCCGCCGCTGACATAATGGACCGCTATGCCGAACGCTTTGAGCCCCATGAGGTCAAGGAAAACCTGGGAGATATCAAGAAGCAGGTATCGGCCATCACGTTGGTGCTCGACAGAATTCTCATCGGCAGCCAGATCGGCGCCAACAAGCTGGAATGCAATCCTGCGATGATGGACCTCAGCCCGTTTTGCCGCGATCTATTGCAGCAAATGCGCCTCAGCACCAATGCCGAGCAAACATTCAATTTGGATTTTAGCGGCGATGTCGATCAGGTGGTGCTCGACGAACGGCTGCTGCGCCACATCTTAAACAATCTAATTTCCAACGCGATTAAATATTCCTCGCGCGGCAGCGCCGTCAACATTGATATTTCGCGCCGCGGAGACCAGGTCGAATTTCGCGTCGCCGACCAGGGCATCGGCATCGAACCGGCGGAAATCGACCACATATTCGAACAATATTTCCGCGGCGGAAACGCCGTCGGGTTCTCCGGAACCGGGTTGGGCCTGTCGATCGTCAAGAGCGCCGCCGAGATACATGGCGGCAGTGTTGAAGTAAAAAGCACCGCCGAACAGGGCGCGGAATTTATCGTCCAAATTCCGCTCGCCGATTAAAATCTGGGATATTGCGCCGCCGCCGGTCCTTAAATGGTGGAGAGAAAACCGCCATCAACATAGATCACTTGGCCGGTGATGTAATTTGACGCCCCGGGCGCGAGAACAACGACAGCGCCTGCAATTTCCTCCGGCGCACCCCATCGTCTCCGGGTCTCGACCATTCAAAATTGTGGTCGCACCGTGCTGCGACAGGCCCTGAGCAATCACCACGCCGACTCCCCGTCTCGCGCCAGAGCCCGCCCGGCACGCGGTGCTTTAGGGGAGTTTTGGCGGCACGCTCTAAGTCTTGCCGGCGTCGGCGCGTTCCGCCCGGCTCGACAGAATCGGCCGCGCCAGAATCAGCCCGAGGCCCAACAACATCAGCGCCGCAGCCAACCAGATGAAGCCGCTATGGCGTTCGCCAAATAAGACAATGCTCCACACAATGCCGATTACCACGCCGACGACGTTAATCATCGACATCAGGAAAGCGCCGGTGCGTTTGACGATTTCGAAGAACAGTGGCCACATGAGGATATTGATCACCACCGCGCCGAGAAGCGCCAAATCGCCGTCCTGCACCGGCCCGGGGAAGATATAAAATTGATCGGTCGCCAGCATCAGGGGCAGCAGCAGCAAAGCGCTCGACAATAGAATGCCGACCGCGAGCGAGAGCGATGGCGTTTCCGGCGGTCGCACCAGTTCGACATAAACATTGAGGCCGGCAAAACAGATCGGCGCCAACAGGGCGAGAATGAACCAGCCCGCCATATCGGCATCCGGCAGGCTGCCGCTCGGAATGACGATAAACAAAACGCCGGCGACGCCGAGCACAAGCCCGCCGATGCTCATGAGGTGGATGCGCTCGAGGCGGGCGAGCAGTGAAAACAGATAGGTAAAGGCCGGAGTTAGCATAACCAGCAACACGGCCACGCCGGACGGCAGCTTGGGCGCGACAAAGGCGAGCAGCGCGAACGGAAAAGCGATGCCGAGCGCCGCGGCCACGCCGTAAGCCCTTAAATGGATGAAATCGACACGCGGCAATTCGCGGCGAATTGCGGCAATGACGAACAGCACCGCGCCGGCGCCTAACGTGTACCAAAACACATAGGCGAAAAACGGCATGCCGGCTTCGGTCGCAATCTTATTGACTGAAAAAATAAAGCTGAAATTGACGCCTGCGATGAAAATCAGCAGTAGTGAAAAGAGCAGCCCACCACTCCGGCGGGCAACGATATCAACCGATTTCATAGTGCGTCCCAGGCCCGGGCTAGCGCTTCAAGCCGGAGATATCCCAGCCGACCTGATTATACATGTCGGCGGCGTTCCATAATCCGCGCAGATATTTGATCTTGCCGTTCTCGATGAAGCACACCTGCGAAAATTGGCAGTCGAACTTCTTCCCGGTGTTGGGCAGGCCGAAATATTCCTTGGAAATGGTGCCGCTCATACGTCCCAAATCGCACACGACGTTCCCCTGGACGCAGAAATTCTCCATATAGAGATGGAGATCAGGCACCGCTTCAAGCCATCCGGCACCGAATTCGCGGATCGCGGCATGGCCTTCAGCCGGCGGCAGGGTGATGTCGTGATAGACGCCGTCTTCGGCCATCGGTGCGACCACCTCGTCGATATTCTGGCTCGACCAGCCACGGCATTGGCGTACCAGAAGCGCCAGATTGGCGCGCTCTTCATCATCCAACTCGGTAAAGCTCTCGATCGGCTGATCGGCCATATTGCGATCGCTCATCATCCATTTCCGCGCGCTCATACTGTCGTCTCCCTAGTCACCGATTGGACAACACCTACCAATGCGGGCGGAATACTGCCTAGCGTAGCCGGTAAATTCCATGATATTCAACGCCGCCGATTGAATAAGGAGATTGCCATGGCCGAACAGACTCTCGAACAACGCATCGCCCGCCTTGAGGCGCATAACGACATTTGCAAATTGATGGCGGAATATCTGCTGGTCGCCGACCAGGGTTACGACCCCGACAAGATCACCGCCTTTTTCGTCGAGGACGCCACCTGGGAAGCCGACGTCTTCGGCCGCTTTGAAGGACGCCAAGCGATCTGGGACTTTTTCGACAGCCTCTCGGGCGCACTGGTGTTCGCCGCCCATTTCGTCACAAATCCAATCATCACCTTCGAGACCGATGACCGCGTGCGTGGCGCCTGGCGCCTGTTTCAGACCGCCACCGTGAACAGCGACGGCGCTCTCGATTCAAACCTACTCGTCGCCGCGTACGACAATGAATTCGTCAAGATCGACGGAGTGTGGAAATTTCAGGCGGTCAACGTCCACGTCAATTTCTTCGAACCAATCAACAAAGGCTGGGCCGAAACCGCTAAATCTTAGGGCCCGCGCCGGCTACTTCCGCGCGGCCTTGTCGAGGTCTCTGAGGAACGCGTTGAAGCCTTTGGTGAACTGGCCATCCAAAGCGATGCTGCCGAGGATTTGTCCGACGAAGCCGAACTTCGGTTGATAGGCGTAATCGATGGCGACGGTGGTTTCTTCGCCAGCCGGGCTAAGGGTGAATGTTGCGAGACCATGCGCCATCGGCAATTTCTTCGCCGAATCAATGCTGATGACCAGGCGGCTCTCCTCATCCCATTCCTTGACGGTTTCTTCGAGCGCGCCAAACGGCGCCAAGTCACAGTGCCGTTGTGCGCCGACGCCACTGGTGCTGTCCGACGTCGAGAACGATTTGGTGACACCTGAGTTCCAGGCTGCAATGTTGGGGAAATCCGCGAGGACAGCCCACACTTTCGCTGGCGCGGCAGATATCCTCTTGCTTACATTGATCGAACGCATCTTCGCTGTTCTCCCCGGTTTAATACCTGACAAGCACGATAGGCGATTGGAGCGTCCTGCGCCAATGTTGCGCGCTGAAGTATGGCTGCTCTCTACATGGGGGCACAGACGCCAGCAGAGAACCCTACGCGGCCACTTTGATCATCAATTTGCCGAAATTATCGCCGGAGAACAGCCGCAACAATGTTTCGGGGAACGCCGCCACACCGCCTTCGACGATATCGTGAGGGCAGTTCAACTTGCCGGCGTTGAGCCAGTCGGCAAGCTCGGCGACCATCGCCGGCCACTGGTTGCGCCAATTGAAATAGATAAAGCCTTCCAGCCGGGCGCTACGGATAAGTAGATTGAGGTAATTGGCCGGACCTTCGATCGCCGTCGTATTGTTGTACTGCGAGATCGCACCGCAGATCACGACGCGAGCGTGAAAGTTGATTCGCGCCAGTGCCGCATCCAGACATTCGCCACCGACATTATCGAAGAATACGTCGATACCGTCGGGACAGCTCCGCGCCAGGCCGTCATTGAGATCCTCATTCTGATAATCAATCGCCGTATCTAACCCGAGCTCGTCAATGAGGAACGCACATTTGCGCGCACCGCCGGCAATACCGACCGCGCGGCAGCCCTTGATCTTGGCGATCTGACCGACATGCGCGCCGACCGATCCGGCGGCGCCGGAGACGACCACCGTCTCGCCTGTTTTAGGCGCGCCGACCTCGATCAAGCCGCAATAGGCGGTCAAGCCGGCGATCCCCAAGCTGTTCAAATATGCCGGCAACGGCGCCAGGCCGGTATCGGCTTTCATCAGCGCGCTGCCGTCGGAGACCGCATATTCCTGCACGCCGTCGATGCCGACGACGAACTCGCCGGTGGCAAAGGCCGAATTCTCGCTGGCGATCACCTCGCCGACCGTCAGCGCGCGCATCACCTCGCCGAGCTTGAGCGCCGGCACATAAGTTTTGCGGTCGTTCATCCAACCACGCATCGCCGGATCAACCGAGATGTAGTGAATCTTGACCAAGACCTGACCCGCCTCAAGATCGGGAACAGTTGCCTCGGTAAACTCCCAATCGCTCGATTTGGGCAGGCCGACCGGCCGACCGGCCAGCCTAATTTGATGATTTACGATATTCGACATAACGTTTTTTCCTTTCTCGATGGCGGCGGGGCGACAGGCGCGTTAGGCGCGTTAGCTGTAGCTTTGCTCCGCCTTCTTGAAGGCCGACCATTCCGCCAAGTCATGACCGCACAGAACTTTTACCCCAGATTTTTCGATGCGGTTGATCTCGGCGATGGATTTTGTTTGCACGTCACGGTTCCAGATATTCTGCGGCATGTTCTCCGGCAGCAAATTCTCACGCACCGCGACCGCGTCCGAAGCCAGCAAGTAAGCCCCACTACTGGCCAGATTGGCGAGCAGGCCGGTCATGCCGGGTGAATGGCCCGGTAGCGGCAGCAACACCAGGCGCCCATCATCGAAGATATCCACTTCACCGTCGAATTCGATCATCGCCATCGGGTGGTCCCATTCGGCTTGAAAATAGCCCTGGCCCTCGCTCGCCGGATCGCGGGCACAGGCCAGCTCATCCCGGTGCACATAGATCGTCGCCTTGGAGAAAAACTCGTTGCAGCCGCAATGGTCGCAATGCAAATGCGAATTCACCACGATATCGATATCGTCGGGGGTCAGATTAACCCGCCCGAGCTGGCTGATAATATTGTCATCCGCCGCCATCGCCGGAATTACAAAGCGTGCCATCGGCCCCCAGCGCTGTTCCGGGTTGACGGCAATTTTCGGGTGACAGCCGGTATCGAACAACAGGTTGCCATGCGGGTGGATGAACAGAAAACACGAAACCGGCAGCTCGATCATTTCCTCGGGCGCCGCGCCAGGCAGATAGACGCGCTTCTGCATCCTGAGGCGGCCGCCGGAGAGAATATGCATCTTCACGCGATCGGTTCCTTCGCTAGTCGAAAATTTCCAGCGGCAAAAATGCCGACACCGTTAAGTTGGGGACATCGACAATTTGGCTAATGCGCAAATTCACCGCGACGCTCGCCAAGGCCAGAGAGTTCTCCGGCGAAAAACCGCAGCGCTCGCCGATATAATCGACCATATTCAATAGCGCGTTGCGCGTCGCCAGGCTGAGGTCTTCCGACAAGTTCTCACCGTCGCCTTTCAGGCAGGTGCCGGTGGTTGCGTAGAATCGGGTCGAGCTGTCGAGCGGCGCGCCCCCGGCGTTTTCATTGCCGAAGGAAACGTCGGTCTGACCGCGCCGCGCCGCCACGCCGGACAGCACCCGGAAGCGCGCATGCAGGATGGCCGAGGTCTCGATCGCGCTGCCGCAGGATTCGCCGTCGCCCTGGGCAAAATGCGCATCGCCCACTGAAAACAACGCGCCCTCTTGATAGACCGGCAAATAGACCGTCGTGCCTTTGACGAATTGTTTGATGTCGAGATTACCGCCGGTTTCATGTGGCGAGATAGTGCGCAAGGCTTCACCCGCGATCGCCGGATCTGTGGGCACCGCCATATCGGCATCTGGCAAGAAAACCGCACCGCCGCGCTCATGCAAACTCTTCTCCCGGGCATTAATGCGGGCGAGCAATTCATGCGACGGCGCCAAGCCCATCACGCCAAAAAACGGTGCGCCGGGAATGCGCACACCGGGGAGGTCTGGCGACGTCGCAAATCCTTCGCGCATCTCCCAATGGATTAGGTGCGGGTTGGTAAAGCAGTCGCGCAGAAAGCCGAACCCCGGCGCGATAAGCGTGAACCCTTCGTCATGCGATTTGACGTCCAAGATATCGACCGCCAGCAAATCGCCGAGCTCCGCCCCTTCAACATAGACCGGCCCGGTCAGGGGATGCGCTCGGCCAATGCTGGCCTGGCCCAAATCCGCGCCGGACATAGATTTGTGAATTTGGCAGTCAAACGAGTCACGCGTATGAATCTCAGCCTCATCGCCGCTCTTCACATGAATCATCGGCGTGATGTCGGGGTGCCAGCGATTATGGCCTTCTGCAGGGCAGTCCCCCAACGGGACGGTACGATCGACGGAGACGAGATGCTTAGCCATTATTTTACTCTCTCTGAACTTGGCCCCGATGGCAGACACGGCGTCCTGCCGGGCGCTCTTTCGCGATCACTTTAGTCTGTCATTGCCGGCTTCGTAAGCCACCCAAAAAAAGCATGTGTCCGTCGCCGCGATTATGTCTGTTTGTGACGCGCCGGGGGTAGCCGGCAATTGCCGTTTCCTTTTTTTATCTGCTATTAACTCTCGAACGCGGGGGCGGAACGGTTTGAAAGACGATATGCGCGCGTGGTTAGCCGGCTTGGGACTCGCTGAATATGGCGAAATCTTTGCCGACAACGACATCGGCCCGGACATACTTGCTGACCTGACACGAGACGATCTCAGAAATTGGGCCTCTCGATTGGCAATCAGCTTCGGTTGCTGAAAGCGATCCGGGCGGAATTCGGCGCGCCGCAACTGGCTGCGCCTCCAGTCAATGCACCACTGCCGACGCCACAACCCACAGCCCAACCGAGCGACAATGTCGAGCGCCGCCCGCTGACGGTGATGTTTTGCGACCTCGCCGATTCAACGGCGCTTTCCACCCGCCTCGATCCGGAAGATCTACAAGATGTCATCCGCGTCTATCAAGAGGCCTGCACCGAGCGCATCCGCGAATTCGGCGGCTACATCGCCAAATATATGGGCGATGGCATCCTGGTTTATTTCGGTTACCCCAAAACCCTTGAGCGTGACGCCGAACGTGCGGTGCGCAGTGCCTTGTCGATTGTCCAGGCGATGGCCGGCCTTAACCAGACCATCGGGCAGGACCAGGATATCGAGATCGCCGTTCGCATCGGTATCGCCACCGGCACGGTGATGGTCGGCGAGGTGATCGGCGAAGGCATGGCGCAGGAACGCACCGTGGTCGGCGAGGCGCCCAACATGGCCGCGCGCCTGCAAGGCCTGGCCGGGCGCAACGGCATTGTCATCGGCACATTGACCAAGGACCTGACCGGTGACGGCTTCCTCTATCGCGATATGGGCAGCACGGAATTGAAGGGCATTGCTGGGTTGGTTCAGACCTGGGAAGTCGCCGGCCTGCGCGACGACGCCGGGGATGACGCGGGTAGCGATGATTTTGACAATGATGCGGCAGTGCCGGAACTGGTAGGCCGCGATGAAGAAATAGGGCTGTTGCGCCGCGCCTGGCAGAGCGCCAAGGATGAAGAGCGCGGCCAGGTGGTGACGGTCAGCGGCGAAGCCGGTATCGGCAAGAGCGTGCTGATCGATGGTTTGCGCGCGGCGGTCCGCGCCGAAGGCAAAATGCAGCTGGTTTTGCGCTCCTCGCCCTATCACACCAACAGCGCGCTCTATCCGGTGATCGAATATTTCAAGCGGCTGGCGCGCTGGCAGCCGAAAGACAATGGCGAGACCCGCCTCGGCAAACTCGAAACCCTGCTCGAATCCTATGAACAGCCGGTGAGCGAGACCGTACCGCTGATCGCCGAGATGCTGAGCCTGGCGCTGCCGGAAGATCGCTATCCGCCGCACGACCTCACCCCGAAGCAGCAAAAATAGCGCACCCAGGACGCCCTCATCGCGATGATTCTGGAGACCGCCGAGCGCCAACCGCTGCTGCAATTATGGGAAGATTTGCATTGGGCGGACCCGTCGACCCTCGAATTTATCGGCCTGTTGATCGATCAGGCGCCGACCGCCGCCTTGTTGATCGTGGTGACCGCCCGCCCCGACTTCATCGCGCCCTGGCAGGCGCGCTCGCACATCACGCCGATTACCCTCAACCGTTTGGAAAGCCAGCATGCCGAGGCGCTGGTGGCGCGCCTCGCCGACATGAAGCCGTTACCGGGTGAGGTGGTCGACCACATCGTCGCCAAGGCCGACGGCGTGCCGCTCTATGTCGAAGAGCTGAGCAAGACCATTCTCGCCTCCGACATCCTGCGCGATGCCGGCACGCATTTCGAGCTGACCGGGCCACTGTCGTCGCTGGCCATTCCCGACACCTTGCAGGAATCCCTAATGGCGCGGCTCGACCGCCTGCCGCTGGTACGCGAGATTGCCCAGCTCGGCTCGGTATTGGGCCGCGAATTCGCTTATGAGATGATCTCCGGTCTTTCCGCCGGCGACGACGGCGCGTTGCAGAAGGGCCTCGGTCAGTTGGTCGATGCCGAACTGCTCTATCAGCGCGGCCGGCCGCCACGCGCCAAATATATCTTCAAACATGCGCTGGTTCAGGATGCGGCCTATAGCTCGCTGCTGCGGCGCACCCGCCAGAGCCACCATTTGCAAGTGGCGCGCCTCCTGGAATCCAGCTTCCCCGATATCGTCGAGACCAGCCCAGAGCTCGTCGCCCATCACTACAGCGAGGCGAATGAGGGTGAAATGGCGATCGGTTATTTTGCCAAGCCGGCGAGCGATCGTTCCAACGGTCGGCAAATAACGAGGCCATCGCCCATCTCGACAAAGGGTTGAGTGTGCTTGGTGCCATTCCGGCGAGTCCTGAGCGTGCGCAGCATGAACTGAATTTACTGTTGTCCAAGGGCCCAGCCATGAGCGCCAGCAAAGGATATGGGGGGGCGGAAGTGGGGCCTGTCTATCACCGCGCCTTGGAACTCTGCCAGGAAATCGGCGATGTAGGGAAGTAATTTTCGGTTTTACAGGGCCTTTCAGTACTTCATTTCGCGCGGGCAGATCTTGTGAAATCCAAAGAGCTCTGTGAACAGCTTGTTGAGCTGGCGAAGAATCGAGAGGGCCCCGGCCCTGATCTCGCCGCTGTGAGATCTCTTGGCTATGCCCTCGCCATGCTCGGTGAATTGGAAGCGGCACGTTCGTGCTTTGACCAAGTTACCAACGAATATGATGACGCAATTCATGGCAACTTCGCCCTACGTACCAGTGGCTCCCATTTTGGCGTCGGCGCCTTGATGATGAACGGCGTGACTTATTTTGCCCTTGGCTACCCGGATCAGGCCGTCGGTAAATCGGCACAGAGTGTTGCCCTTGCGCAAACATTGGACCACCCCATCAGTGAAGCACTCGCCGAGTGGGCGAAAGGCATCGTACATATGATGTGCAGAGAAAATGAGGCGGCCCTTGAGCATGCTGGAAAATCCGCAAAAATCGCCGTTGAAAAAAATTTTCCGCAATACCTTTCTTGGGCCAAGGCGATGTCCGAGGCCGGGCACTTTGAGAACGGCGGCGGCGAAGCGGCAATCAGAGGGATGCGCCAGGCAATCGAAGATTGTCGGGCCATAGGGGCGCAATTATTTATACCCTATTGGTCACTCTTGCTGGCCCGCGCGCTCGGTCGCAGCTCCCAAGTCGAAGCAGGAATCGCGATACTCGATGAAGCGCTTGAAGATGTTGCCCGCACGGAAGAACGATACTTTGAGGCGGAGCTGCGTCGCGCTTATGGCCAACTTCTGCTTGAAAGCGACCAAGGGATGGCTGCGGAGGCGGAAGCCTGTTTTCAACAGGCTATCAAAGTTGCGCGCGCACAGAACGCAAAATCCTGGGAGCTTCGCGCCGCGACCAGCTTGGCAGGGTTGTGGCACAACCAGAATAAGACGGACGAAGCCCGCGACGTCCTCGCGCCGGTCTATGATTGGTTCACCGAAGGCTTCGATACCGCCGATCTAAAAGACGCAAAAGCCCTGTTGCACGAACTGGGTTAAGCAACCCTCGGGCTGGATCGCGCCGGCGGCGCTTAATATCCGATAAGATTATGGCGAACCGCCAGCAGATGCTGGCGAATGGTCTTCTGCGCGCCGGCGGAATCCCGTTTGGTGAGCGCCGTAAGAATGGCGCGGTGTTGGCGTTCGTAAATTTTACGGCGCGCCGGGGTGAGGCTCTTCTTCTTCAGCTCTCCCCACGACGATAGAGATCGCAGCCGGTTGATCGAATTTAGAATATCGATCACCGCGCGATTTTTCGTCGTCAGGGCCAGCGCCTCATGAAATTCAGCGTCCCAGCGCTCGAATTCGCGCCACGAACGCGCGGCTTCCCCGCGATCCAGGCATTTTTGTAACGTGTCGAGATCCGACTGAGTGGCGCGCAACACCGCAAGCTCGCCCATGCCCGGCTCGACGAGCAGACGAACCTCCATGATATCGGACGGCGACGCGTCACCGATGCCGCCAACACCAGTGCCCGGCCCCGCCCGCCCCTGGCCTGCCGGATCGGCGACAAATGTGCCGCTGCCGACCTGGCTGACGATCAGCCCGTCGCGCTCAAGCTGGCGGTCGTTTCTTTTGGGCTCGGGTGCGGCGCTCGCCGCGATGGCCCTGACGACTCTCGGCACG
>Ga0115002_10002486_pt1 | contig 24039 bp, 21 predicted proteins | sample ArcticOcean_MG_C_8_FD_89576 | JGI IMG/M metagenome (GOLD analysis project Ga0115002, IMG submission 89576) | Marine microbial communities from western Arctic Ocean - ArcticOcean_MG_CB11_86 | ecosystem: Environmental > Aquatic > Marine > Oceanic | place: Arctic Ocean: Canada Basin | collected... | reverse complement strand
CAGCGCATCCCGTCGAACTGCCTCCCTTTATTGGCGGAGCGATCGGCTACGCTGGCTACGATGTCGTTCGCTATACCGAAAACCTGCCCAACTCACCCGAAGACGATCGCGATCTGCCAGACCTGTCTTTTGGTCTGTACGACCACATGATGGTGTTCGACAACGTCAGCAAAACCATGTTTGTGATCGCCATGGCTCGAATCGATCGATTTCAAGACGATACAAAAGCAGCTTTCCTCGACGCTCAACAACGAGTTGATCGTTTGGTCGAACAACTGTCGGCGTCCGACGCGACACTGTTGCCAGCAGACATTTCGACGGCAGGTGATACCGAAATTGAATATCGCTCAAACTTCAAGCAGGAAGACTTTGAAGCTGCGGTAGAGAAATGCGTTGAATACATTCAAGCCGGTGACATCTTTCAGGTCGTCATCAGCCAACGGCTCGACATGGATATTCAATCCGACCCGTTTGAGATTTATCGCACGCTAAGAGTGGTTAATCCCAGCCCGTTCATGTTTTTCCTGCGGACGCCCGAGTCGACGTTGGTAGGAAGTTCGCCCGAAATTATGTGTCGAGTCGTCGATGGCACGCTGACCGTTCGTCCCTTGGCCGGCACGCGAAAACGCGGCGAAGACGAAGCCGAAGACAAACGACTTGGCGAAGAGCTCTTGGCCGACCCCAAAGAACGAGCCGAACATGTCATGTTGGTCGATCTCGGCCGCAACGACGTTGGACGAGTTGCACAATATGGTACTGTCGAATTGTCCGACATGATGGTCATCGAACGCTATAGTCACGTGATGCACATTACCTCCAATGTCACTGGCCAATTACAAGATGGCAGCGATTCCTTCGACGCCCTGAAAGCATGCCTACCCGCGGGAACGGTCTCTGGTGCTCCCAAAGTTCGCGCGATGGAAATTATCGATGAGCTCGAGCCTCATCGTCGCGGCCCTTATGCGGGTGCCGTAGGATATTTCGATTACGGCGGAAATATGGATACTTGTATTGCGCTGCGGACACTGGTCGTGAAAGAAAACACCGCCTACGTCCAAGCTGGAGCGGGAATTGTGGCCGATAGCCAGCCCACACTGGAGTATCAGGAAACATTGAACAAGGCTCGAGGGCTGCTGAAGGCCATCGAAATTACCGAAAAACGGACACAAGATTTGGCTAGCCGTTAAGCTTTCCCAAATCTGACCGTTTTTTCCCTCTTCTTCCCAAATTGCCTCTCTTTTGAGATGAATTCTCGCTCTCCGGCTGGACGATAGTATCTTTGGAAACCATCCACGTGGTTCGTGAAGTATTTTGCCATGCTCTGAACCACACGTCCTTATGAACAGGACACCTTGCCCACCCCTACCGTAAATGAACGCTTCGGCGTTTATCCCACCAAAAACTGCTTCAGGATTGTGGAGTGTCGAAATGAAACTTCCCAAGTTGGCCCTTTCAGCTGCGCTTATATCAGCACTACTTGCTGGACACGCTGTCGCTGACGATCTCGTCCAACCAACGTCGGTCTACTCGGCCACGTTCGATTATTGTCAAGATGACTCGCAACCATCGCCTAGCGATTTGCCTGTCCAACCAGCCCCTCAGGTCCAGCCCCAGGCACGTGTGTCTACCGGCGCTGGTTGCACCTCGGGCTGTGCCAGTAACAATTGTTCCAGTAACGGCTGTTCCAGTAACAGCTGTTCCAATCGCGGTAGCAACCGCGGTTGCTCGAGTTGCGGATGCCAAACGGATGCATGTGGTTGCTCTTCAGGCCTAGGTCTAGGCTTGGCGTGCATGTGTTCCGATGGATGCGAATACAAGTTGTTCAACGAAACTTGTAGTGGAATCAACGTCGGTGGTTGGGCCAGTTTCGGCTACCACGATGAATCCACTATGTTGTTCAACAACCGACCCGACCAACTTGCAGCCCACCAAATGTGGCTGTTCGCCGAAAAAGTGGCCGACGGCGGCGATTGCTGCTGGGATTGGGGTTTCCGTGCCGACCTCATGTACGGTCTCGATGCTCAAGACACCCAAGCTTTTGGAAACAACCCCGGTAACTGGGACTTCCAAAATGGCTTTGATCACGGTAGCTACGGTTGGGCTCTGCCTCAATTGTACGTCGAAGCTGATCGCGGCGATCTAAACGTCAAAGCTGGTCACTTTTACACGATCGCTGGCTACGAAACCGTCGGTGCTCCCGGTAACTTCTTCTACAGCCACTCGTACACGATGGTTAATAGCGAGCCGTTCACTCACACGGGTGTTTTGGCAACGTATTCCGTCAGCGATTGCTTAGACGTCTACGCTGGATGGACCCTCGGTTGGGACACCGGTTTCGATCAACTCGGAAACGGTAGCAGCTTCCTTGGCGGTTTCAGTTATGACGTTAACGATGACACTTCGCTCACCTACATCACCACTTTCGGTGACTTGGGATGGCGAGGCGACGGTTACAGCCACAGTATCGTAATCGATACTCAACTCAGCTGTGAGCTTCAATACGTCCTGCAAAGTGACTTGGTCCAAACCGACGGCGGTGTCGACCAAGTTGGTATCAACCAATATCTCTTCTACGATCTCAACGACTGCTGGAAAGCTGGCGGACGCGTCGAATGGTGGAAGAGCAGTGGCCAAAGCAGCTACGAAGTCACCGGTGGCTTGAACTGGTTTGTTCATCCCAACGTCACAGTGCGACCTGAAGTACGTCACCAATGGGTTCCCGGTCTTGGTACCGATCAGACCATCTTGGCTTGCGACGCTATCTTCACCTTCTAATTCAATTTGAATTAGAGTCGAAAACATCAAATCCCCGAGCGGCTTAGGCTGCTCGGGGATTTTTTTGTGCGCGGTCTAAGGAAAGAAAAACGGGGGGAGAGAAACCGCGAATAAACGCTGATGTTCGCTAATGGAAGAAATCAGAAAAAGGAAAATGAAGAAGGAGAAAGGGCTCAACAGCAGGAAGCTCAACAGCAGGGAGTCGTAATTATCAGTGGAGAAGGATTGGTGGAGAAGGATTGGTGGAGAAGGATTGGTGGAGAAGGATTTCAAGCGGCTAGCCAAGTCTTCTTTCAGGCCAGCTTGTTCGATTGAGGAGTGAAAGAAAGTTCGTTGGGCAGTTCGACTCGCTTAAATTCTCCTTTTTCATTTTCCTTTTTCTGATTTCTTCCATTAGCGAACATCAGCGTTTATTCGCGGTTCCCTTCCTTCTTCCCTGCTCAAGATCTCGGCCTCAGCTGCTGCCCAATTAGGCAGCAGTTGTGCTTGCTAGCAATCTTCGAGTTAGTTTGGCTCTCATTGTGATTGTCGTAAGTCTAGTAACCGTTGTTGTCTAACGATTGTCTGGTGGTTTGTCTTGATTTGTGTGCTCATGCTTTTGGCATGCGATATGCATCTATGCCTGTTGTAGGTCATCTGGGCCCAGATGACATATTTGAATTGAAAACAACAAGCCTCTCCCGGCGGAATACAAATCCTTCAGAATCACAAAGGCGCACGAACAATGAACTGGTTGAATTTTAGAACCTTGATCCCACTACTGTGCTTCGCGCTGTTAGTTGGCTCGACCATGACCGCGATGGCTCAGGAAGATGTGACCCCCACGACCGACACAACCGAAGAAGTTACCCCAACAGAAGAAGCCGCAGAAGAAGTGGTCGAAGAAGAAGCAGCCGCTCCACTGACAATGGATGTGTTAGCTTTTGCGATCGACAACATCATGTTGTTGATATGTGCAGTGTTGGTACTCTTCATGCAGGCCGGTTTTGCCATGCTCGAAGCTGGACTTAACTCGGCGAAGAACACAGTCAACATCCTCTTCAAGAACGTTATGGACTTGTCGGTTGGCGTGTTGTTGTTTTTTATCGTTGGTTTTGGACTGATGTACCCCGGCGAAGATTTTGCTGGCGGATACTTCGGTTTTGGTGGAACTGGTATCAGCGCGTTTGACGTAGCAGATGCAGGTCCCGGCGTCCTTCATCCGCAAGTTGATTTCCTCTTCCAAGTTGCTTTTGCTGCAACTGCAGCCACGATTGTTTCCGGTGCAGTTGCAGGCCGAATGAAATTTGGTGCTTACCTTGTTTACAGTGCAATCCTCACGGGTTTGATTTACCCCATCAGCGGCATGTGGCACTGGGGTGGCGGTTGGTTAGCAGAAGCTGGCTTCCACGATTTTGCCGGCTCGATCATCGTCCACGCAGTTGGCGGTTTCTCTGGCTTAGCTGGAGCGATTGTTCTCGGTCCACGAATCGGACGTTTTGTCAAAGGCAAAGCTATGCCGATGCCCGGGCACAACTTGACGTTTGCAGCTCTTGGTGTGTTCATCCTCTGGGTTGGCTGGTACGGATTTAACCCCGGTAGTAACTTGGTCTTCTCCGATGCAGAGAGCATTTCGGCAACCATGTTGATCGCCGTAAATACAACTCTATCTCCAGCAGCTGGTGCAGTTATTGCCATGCTCGTTGCTTGGGGTTTGTTTAAGAAACCAGACCTGACCATGGCACTGAACGGTGCATTGGCTGGACTCGTCGGTATCACCGCTAACTGCGATTGTGTAACGAACATTTATGCCATCATCATCGGTGGTGTATCCGGAGCATTGGTTGTTTTGGGTATCGTTGCTCTCGATAAGTTGAAGATCGACGATCCAGTTGGAGCCTTCCCCGTCCACGGTCTCTGTGGCGTTTGGGGTGGTATCGCGACCGGTATCTTTGGTGCAGACAAACTGATTGGTATTCAGATCGTTGGAACACTCGCCATGTGCGGTTGGGCATTCGTTACGATGCTCGGCGTGTTCTCTGTCCTGAAGGTCATCGGAATGTTGCGAGTTTCTCCGGAAGAAGAGCAAACCGGTTTGGATTACTCCGAGCACGGCATGCACGCTTATCCGCCGAACTTGGTCAACGACGGCTTTTCAGGTGCACCGCTTGGTGCCAAGCCAGTTACAGGTGATGCATAGTTTTAGACGATAGCACGGTTCGCCCGGTGCTTTTGGTACCGGGCGAACAATTATTGCTTCTCGACGACTAAAGAATTTTTGGCTCTTGCCTGGGCCAGAAGGGTGCCCCACTGACCTTCATGGATGTCCGCCTCATCCATTTTGGTAGGGGCATCGCTTTTTTGCGCGGACGGTTTTCTCGAAAACCGTTCGCGTTTTTTATTGGCCCGTCGGAAATATAACCATTTCAAACGACAAACTACGACCCATTAACAGGTTGCTTTGAGGAGAAATTGCGAAGCATTGTTGCGCTTGCGCGGGACCCTCGCTGTGGCCCAGAAGAAGTTCTGCCTCGGAGAGGCTGTGATTTTTTAAAGCTCGATTGGTGTTTGGGACAAAGTGGTAACCCGCAGCGTGAGCGAGGGACCCCGCCGCTCAAGGTACGTCCCTCGCTCACGCGTCGGGTTACCAAAACACCTTACTTACAATTGACCTCTTCCTCGGAGAGGAAGACTACTTTGCTCGCTAGTCTTGGACTCGAATTGCCCTTATCATGGAGTCTCGCTCATGAAGGATAAATGAGCGGTCATAAGCTGCTCCCCATACCCTTAACTACCGCAATCTCGAACTCTCCATTCTCATGAAGCTCATAATCGCCATCATCCAGCCCAGCAAACTTGAAGCGGTCAAAGCGGCACTTACGGAAGTTGACGTCTTTCGACTGACCGTTATGGACTGCCAGGGATTTGGGCGGCAAAAAGGTCGGACTCAATCCTATCGCGGCCACGAGATTGCCGTGAACTTGCTCAGCAAGATCCAATTACAGATTGCAGTCAACGATCAATTCGTCGAGCCAACGATCCAAGCGATTCTGAAAGGTGGCCGCTCCGGTGAAACCGGCGCGATTGGCGACGGTAAGATTTTTGTCGTTCCCATGGACGATTGCATTCGCATTCGAACTGGCGAACGCGGCAACGAAGCGATTTAGTGCCACGTTAGGAGTTTGATGGCCACGTTGAGTTTGATGCACGTTGAGTTTGATGCACGTTGAGTTTGATGCACGTTGAGATTGTAGCACGTTGAGATTGTAGCAACGGCGTAGCACGGCCTTTCAGGCCAAGATGGCCATGCCGACTGGCTCTATCCCGGCAGATACGCATCGAGCAAGACGGTTTTCTCATTGGCGACAATTCCAACTGCGCCGGCCGCGGCGGGTAAGAGAACCGTATGTCCTTTTTCGATAGGACGTCCGAGCGGGTCGCCGTCTAACGTGGCGCTTCCTTCGAGCACGGCGAGGACGTGGCAGCGGTCGTCGCCACCGATTGAATGTTCTCCGTCAAACGACCAGCGATCGAGCACAAACTTATCGCATTCGACCAAACGTTGAATGTGGTCTGCGGCGGTGGCCTGTGGTTGAACGGCGTTGACGGGCCCCTTCTGGTAGTCGATGACATTTAGACCTTGTTCGATATGCAATTGTCGCGGTAGGCCGTCGGCTCCCACTCGATTCCAATCAAACAATCGAAACGTCGTGTCGCTGGATTGTTGAATTTCCGCGACCACCAGCCCCGCGCCTAGCGCGTGAACTGTGCCAGCTGGGATGAAGATGCAATCTCCTGCTTCAGGCTCAAATCGGTGTAGGCAGTTTTCAGTCGTGCCGTTGTCGATTTCCTTTTGCAGTGTTTCTCGATCGACTCCTTCTTTCATGCCGGCGTAAACGCAGCTGCCGGGGTCGGCATGCATGATGACCCAAGCTTCCGTCTTGCCCAGGTCCGGTGGAGTTTGTTTGGAACCCTGTTTGTCGTTGGGATGGACTTGAACGGAGAGATCTCGATTGGCGTCCAGGAATTTGAATAATAGCGGAAACTGTTTTTGAGGATGGTGTCGCCCAAAGAGCGAATCGCCGTTTTCGCGGACGATTTCACCCAGTGATTTTCCCTCCTGATGCCCGGCAGCCACGATCGTTTGGTCGTCTCCATGATCGACGATTTCCCAGCTCTCTGCGTAGTCTTCACCCTCGCCAATCGGTTTGCGGAGGACGGTTTCCAGACGTCGGCCACCCCAGAGGTATCTTCGAAACAAAGGTTGAAAACGCAGCGGATACCATTGACTCATTTTTACCTCTCCCAGTAGCTTCGGCAATTTGCGGACCTGTTCCTCTGGCGATGCATGGCGATTAGTCTCGTTACGATCTCGAATTCGCCAATTCTTTGCAAGTGCAATGACTACATCGACTATTGCTTGGTCAACGGAACAGCGAAATGGCAGCAAAGCGGCGTTGTTACCCAAGAAAAGGGCTTCAGGGAATTCGCTTAGCTCAAGACAGACGTTAAGGGTATTTGGCAGGCGGTCCCAGTCATATCGCATCCAGCGATTTGAGGGACCGCAGAGTCAAATGCCCAATTCGGTGAAATCGAAGTAACGGAATTCCTTGAAGCCCAAGAAAAAACGGGATTTTACACAGCGAGAGGCATGCAGGGCGGGCACCTTATGTTGCGACTAGAAGGGGGCGATGTTATCATGGGACGAAAGCTTCGGGCTAGATAAGGACCCAGCCGGGTGCCTTCTATTCTCCCCACTTGCGACATGTATGGGAATCACATTCCCGCGTCGTAAACAGCTCGCTAGAGCCCCACCTAACTTGGGAGAACACAATGTCTAACCACCCTAATGACGATCTGTTCGAAGAAACGAAAATGTCGTTTGGCTCCCACTTGGAGGAGCTTCGAGTCTCGCTGTTTCGCGCAGTCGCCGGTCTCATCATCGGATTTCTGATTGGGCTGCTCTTGGCCACTCAGGTCGTCGGATGGATTACGACGCCACTCGAAAAGGCACTCAACAAATACCACATTCAAAATCGGATCGAGGAATACAAAAAGGAATTTGGCAAGAAGCCTTCGCCCGCTACTGTCGCCTTCATGACGGACTATCAATTCGTCTATGAAGAAATCTATTTGGAAGCGGACGAGTTGGCTCGGATCACGGGTCAGAATCCAGGATCCAAACCACTCGATGTTTCCACCGCAACTCTCAAGGAAGACTCCAAGCTGCCTCCGCCAACGACCAAGATGTATAAGACTCGAATGTGGCGGCCGATCGACGCGTCACTGACCGCCTTGAGCGCTCAAGAAGTGTTTATGATCTGGCTGAAGGCCGCTTTCATTTCAGGCATGATTGTCGCCAGCCCTTGGATCTTCTACCAGATCTGGATGTTCGTTGCCGCTGGATTGTACCCGCACGAAAAAAAACAAGTCTTCGTTTTTCTGCCGATCAGCTTATTGCTGTTTCTAGCGGGGGCTGGCCTAGCGTTCTTCTTCGTATTCGAGCCCGTACTCGACTTCCTGTTCAGCTTTAACCGCGCTATGCAGATCGACCCCGATCCACGTATTAGCGAGTGGATTAGCTTCGTGTTGTTCTTGCCGCTCGGATTCGGCGTCGCATTCCAACTGCCTCTGGTGATGGTATTCATCAATCGCATTGGAATAATCTCGGTCAGCACCTTTATCGAGAAATGGAGGATCGCAATCCTCGTGATCTTTGTCATCTCGATGGTACTCACACCAGCTGACCCGATCAGTATGCTACTGATGGCCGCACCACTGTCGGTGCTCTACTTCCTTGGCATCGGAATGTGCAAATGGATGCCTAAAGGACGAAGCCAATTTGAAGAGGGCTACGATCCGGGCGAGTAAGTGTGCCGGTGCCCAAAGAGTAAGTTACGTCGTCGCGTCGCCGTTGGCACGCGGCGATTTATTCGAGGGTAGCAGAATCCCGCAATTCTTTTAGAATCCCGACCACCAACTATCGACCAAGTGTCGACTGCGCACTGCTTCCGGCAATTGCTTCATGAAGGAATGTGGCCGGCCTCCGACAACTTCGGGACCCGCTTCCGTATCCGGATAGGGATCGTGCAGAGTTGCATAGTGTTGTTGGTGGACCATGGGACCCGGGTGCGCGCGTTGGGGACGTTGGACACCACAACCAGTCGACACGAGCAGAGTGGCAAAAAATACAACAGTGATGATTTGGCGGACCATGGTGTTCTCCAAGTTTGAGCCTCCGCAACTGACGGTCGGCGGAGTGGTACTCGTGTCGATATTGGGCGGCGGATTATAGGCAGAGAGCGGTTTTGGCATAAGGCGAATCGTTCGCGCCCAGTTACTTTCAAAAATGCTATCACTATTGGAATGTCATCGACAGCAAGCATTCGTCGACTTCAGTTGCCGAAGTTGTTACGTGAGAAACATTTAGGGCCGCTGCAGTTTCGCTGTCATTCGTCCCTGATAGGTAATGTTTGCAGAGGAATTCGGTCGTGTCGTGGGTAACAGTTAGCGAAGCTGCGCGAGTATTTGTGCCGAAATTATCGCTTAACGAACCAAAATCGGCCTCAACTTGTCGTTTTACTCGATGAGTTGGTCCCGCAGGATTTACTTGGAATTCCGAGGATCCAGCAAATTTGAGACCTGGGTGACATTCGACTGGGCGGGTATCATGTAGGGTTACGCTATGCAAGATCCTCGCAATATATGCGTCCAGCGAGAATTTGTTTGCCCTATTTTGATGCCCACATCATCGGCGGCCTCAAATTTCGGCAACCCAAATTATCGACGCTCTGACGCTTAAAACATAAGAACAACGATTTATTTCGATTTGAGAGAGTAAACAAATGGCCCCCAAGTCAGCTCGAAAACAAACAAACGAGCCTGCCGCTGGCGAACGCTTACAAAAAGTTCTGGCCGAGGCTGGGATTGGTAGCCGACGTGGCTGCGAGGAATTAATTCTCGAAGGACGCGTCGAAGTCGATCGCAAAGTCGTCGATCAGCTCGGTGTGCGAGTTGATGTAACATCTGCGGAAATTCGCATCGATGGTGTCGCATTGCCCACTCCGAAGCGGATCTACTACGTCGTCAACAAGCCGGCGGGTGTCGTTTCCACGAATGTCGATCCCGATGGACGTCCGCGCGTCGTCGATTTGATTCACACTGATTTTCGTTTATTTACCGTTGGCCGCTTGGACCGTTCCAGCGAGGGACTCATCCTTTGCACCAACGATGGCGCTCTGGCCCACAAGCTAACTCACCCGAGTTACGGTGTGAAAAAGGTCTATCACGTTCGAGTGGTAGGGCATCCGACGATTCACCAATTGCGGCAGTTGGAAGAAGGCTTCTATTTCGCAGACGGCTATGCAAAAGTTTCGGGAGTCAAGCTTCGCAAACGGCTACGAAGTTGCACTGAATTACTCATTACGCTCGACGAAGGTCGCAACCGCGAGATTCGGCGACTGTTGGCCCGCATCGGTCACAAGGTTGTCAGTTTGACAAGAGTTGCATTTGGCCCACTAAAGCTAGGCCCGTTGGTCAAAGGTGAGTTTCGCAAGTTGACACCGGATGAAGTCAGCGCTCTTCGAAACTGCGTAAAAGGTGGTAAAGTAGCTAGGACGAGTCCACCTAAGCGAAAGCGATCCACGTCGTCGTCGTTTGGCAGCAAGACGCGAAACCTGTCGAGTTCCCCTGGTCAGAAATCGGTTTCTTCCAAACAGAAGCCGCGTGTCACTGGCACGAAGGGCAGCACGGCCGGGAAGTCGGGATCCAAGCGCGGAGCCAAAGGCAAGACGACCGGTGTGACCACTAATTCACGACGAGGCGCAGGACGCAATCAGGTACCCAAAGGAAGAAAACGTCGATGAACAACCCACTGCATGCCCCTTTCTATGCAGACCATGCCGTGCAGGAAACGGTCGAAGTAGTCGAAAATGTGAAAATGGCTCGCGATACTTATCGCATACGTTTTCGCTGCCCAGCTATGGCCGCTCGTATTACACCTGGCCAATTCTTGATGGTCAAACTCGCCGGTTTTAACGATCCGCTTATCGGCCGACCCTTGGCTTTGTATCAGACCACCACGGATGCCAACGGAGAGCCCGATTGCGTTGACGTTGTTTACGTGGTCAAAGGCAAGTTGACGTCGAGGATGCAGTTTGTCGAACCTGGTCAGCAACTCGAGGTCTGGGGACCACTGGGCAACGGATTCCCCGCGGAACCTGTCGAACATCTAGTCCTAGTGGCTGGCGGTATCGGATACACCCCCTTTGTCGCCGTCTGCAAAGAGCTTCTCGGCAAAAAGCAATACGGTCAGCCTGCTCGACAAATTGGTTCGCCCGCCCAAAAAGTCACTCTTTGTTACGGTGCCCGCTCAGCTGATCTATTGGCCGGTGTCGAAGACTTTGAGGCAACAGGTGCCAATGTCCGAATCTGTACCGACGATGGCACTCGAGGCCATCACGGACTCGTCACCGAAGTTCTCGAACAAGTTCTCAATGAGAGCACCCTTCCCTGCCGCATCTTCTGTTGCGGACCTGAACCGATGATGGAGGCAGTAGCGAAAATCGCCATCGACCGCGAAGTCGCTTGCCTCATCTCACTAGAAACACCCATGGCTTGCGGGGTTGGTATCTGTTTCACCTGTGTAGCCAAGATCTGTGACGAATCGGGAGAATCCGATTACAAACGGACCTGTGTCGAAGGGCCCGTCTTTGAGGCCAGTAAGATCGACTGGGAATAAGAGAAAAGGGAAGCAAACCGCGAATGAACGCTGATATTCGCTAATGGTGGGTAATTAGAAAGAGAAGTCGGTAATTAGAAAGAGAATCTAGGTCGCGAGACCATTGGGCGAGAACAACTTGGAAAGCGCATAAAATAAGGAATCGCGAACATCGTTGTTCGTGATTCCTTTTTTGATTTGTATTGCGTTAGCAGTTCCCGGCTAAAAGCTAATCGCTAAAAGCTTTTTGCTAATCGCTTTTCCGAATCGCTAATCAGCGATCAATTAGCCAGCTTTGGCGGCTTTGATTGCTTTTTGAAGTCGCGATTTGGTGCGAGCAGCAGCATTTGGGTGAATCAGATGCTTCGCGCCGGCTCGGTCGAGTCGCTTTGCAGCACCGCGGTATTCTTCTTCAGCTGTTGCGACATCGCCAGCAGCAATGGCTACACGGACTTTTCGGATCTGACCACGTAAGTCGGATCGTTTCCCCCGGTTACGGGAACGAATCTCTTCGTTTTGGCGGAGACGCTTCTTAGCACTCTTGGTGTTTGGCATTTATAAATCCAACTCGTTCAATCGTTCACAAACACATAAATTTTGGACAACTAACTCCATCGTCGCTCAGTGAGCGACGAATCACCCTTTATCGGTAATTTTTTTCAGTTTGTCTAGCCGTGATTGAGCATCTTTGTAGTCATCATCGGCTATGACCAGCGTTTGCAGGCATTTTACGGCCGTTTCGAGTTGATTCATGCCTGATGCCAACACGGCAGCGCGGTAGAGAGCCAGTTTTTGGCACTCATTTTTGTCCTGTTGTTTCGCTAACTCACTTGCTACTAGGTAGTTATTGAGTGCTTTGTCGTATTGGCGAAGATGTTGGGAGCATTCCCCCCAAGCGATTAAGGCGGCCGCTTTTTGGTCAATTTCCTCAGCTGCCGGCTGGAATTGCTTGATAGCCTCGCTGTATTTCCCTAGCTTTTTCAACCGCATCCCCAATTCGAATCGAACTCCTAATTCTTCGGGATATCGTTCGGAACGAACCGTAAACTGTTCAATTTCCAGCTGAGAGAGCTCTTCAGTTAGCCGTTCGACGAGTTCTCTTGCTTGTTTCGTTTCCAGTCGAGCGGCTTGCATTTCGGCGATTGCCAATTGATTGCGGGCTTGGCGGAGCCTGAGATCTTCGAGTCTTTCGCGAATGTGGATTTCGCCAGGCGAAGCCGCACACGCTTTTTCCAGCACTCGTTTCGCTTCGCCGTAGCGTTCGTCCAGTGCCAGGATTTCGGCCAGTTGTAGGTAGCTTTCGGTATCGGTCGGATCGTTGTGGATTCGCTGCTCGAGTTCTTGTCGAGGGGTCAGCGGGATCTGCCGACGTGCGGGTTTCTTTTCTTCGGTGAGTGGGTCTGTTTGTTCGCCGGCAGAGGGTCGTCGGATGAGTCGACTGACCTGCTCTTCTAAAATCTGATCTTCGCGATCTCGAGTGGTTGGCGGTGGAATGGGCGCGGTTGGTTTAGCGTCTTCTTCGATGCCGGTTTTGCCCGTAAGCATTTCCAGCGTCTCTTTGGCTTCGGCATCACTGGGGGCATTGATGAGAACTTGTTGCCAGTACGGCACGGCTTCTTCGAATCGTCCCATGCGTCCCAGGGATTTCGCCATTTGCCGATTTGGCTCGACGTTTTTCGAGTCGGAAGCGAGCGCATTATTTAGGTAGCGAATCTCTGCCAAGTGGTAGCTGGGGTCGTTTTGATGTTCGCACGCGGTCGCCATTCCTTGCAGGGTTCGCACGTCCCAAGGGTTGGTTCGCAGGACAGTCGGTCCTGATTTGAAGACTTGGCTCCAGTCTTCTCGGGCGACAGCTTTCTTGAATGCCCCTTTGCCGCTGAAGACGTGCAGCATTGCACCCTTCAGATTGTTCTTGTACTTTCGCGCCAAGTTGTCGAGAAAAGCGTCGACATAGAGTGAGTTGCCAGGGTCTGCAACGATGCATTTGGTGAACAGTTCGTTCACCCTATCGAAATCGTATTTCCCTTGAGCAACGAGTTGTTTGGCCTGGTCAAAGAGCTGTTGCAGCTGCCTCCGCTCTGCTGGCGAAATCACAACATCTCCGGTCGCCGGTTCGGACCGTATTTCTCGCTCATCATGACTTTGATCAATAGACATGAGTTGTAAAGCGCAAATGAATCGCTCTTCCCTTTTAACTCCCTACCCCTAATTTTCCACGGCCCACTTCTATTCTAACCAGCAACGGGTAACTAAGCCAAGCCTGTTGCATACCGGCTCCCGGCACGTTCAAATCGGATTATGGAAGATAAATCAAGCAAAGACACATCAAACAAGAAGAATGGGAAAGTGATTCTGGTCGGTGCTGGACCTGGAGATCCTGGCCTCATCACACTCAACGGAGTTCGCGCGCTCGAGGAAGCTGACGTAATCCTTTACGATTACTTGGCTAACCCCTCTATCTTGCAATACGCAAATCCCGCAGCCGAAAAGGTTTGTCTGGGCAAGCACGGAAATTCTCGGATTTGGACCCAAGCTGAAATTAATCAAGACCTCGTCGAGCGGGCCAAAACTGGCAAAACCATCGTTCGCCTCAAAGGTGGCGACCCAGGTGTTTTCGCTCGAGGAGCTGAAGAGGCCGAAGTGCTTGCCGCAGCTGGAATCCCATTTGAGATCATTCCCGGGATCACCGCTGCCCTCGCAGCAGGTAGCTATGCCGGAGTCCCAATCACTCACCGAGATCATGCTTCCGCTGTCGCACTCATCACCGGCCAGCAACGAGCTGAGACGGAAGAGCAAACAGATCTCGATTACGAAACGCTCGCCAAGTTCCCTGGCACCCTCGTCTTCTACATGGGCATCACCACCATCGCCAAGTGGTCTGCCGGCCTTTTGAAAGCTGGCAAGCCGGCAGCGACGCCAACTGCACTTATTCGTCGCTGCAGTTTCGCCGACCAACAATCCTGGTTCACTACGCTTGGCGAAGTAGGCGAGTTGGTGCAGGGGAAGATTCGTCCACCCGTCGTCGTCATCGTCGGCGATGTCGCTAGATTGGCCGATACCCTTTCTTGGTTCGACAAACGGCCCTTGTTTGGGCAACGCATTCTGGTAACCCGAGCTGCCAGCGATCGCGATAAGCTAACGGATCGTTTGACTCGACTGGGCGGAAACGTTTTTTCGCAACCGACGATCCAGATCGCTCCTCCGTCCAATTGGCAAGACGTCGATGATGTCATTCGACAGCTTGCAGATCAAGACGCCGCCGCAATCGAATGGTTGATGTTTTCCAGTAGCAACGGCGTGCACTACTTCATGCAACGCGTCATGCAGCAACACGACGTTCGAATTCTCGGCCGTACGAAAATTGCTACGGTAGGAGCCAGCACCGCAGAATCGCTTCAGCAATATAATCTCAAAGCTGATTTCGTTCCCGAGCAACGCCGGGCCGAGTCGTTAGCGAAAGGGCTGATCGATGCCTGCACGAGCCCACAAAAAATCGTGTCCATTCGAGCTAGTCGCGGCCGCGATGTGTTGGCAAAGATGTTGACCGAAGCTGGCCACGACATCCGCGAGATTGTGGCGTATGAACACACCGACGTCGAGCAACCCGATGAGGACATCGCGACTTCTCTAAAGAATCTTGAATTTGATTGGGTGACTGTAACGAGTTCGGCAATCGCGAGGTCACTGGTTCAAATGTTTGGCGACGACTTGCAAGAGACAAAGCTAGTCAGTATCAGCCCCATAACCACTGACACACTTAAAGAGCTCGGTTTTGCACCAGCCGCAGAGGCGACGTCCTATGATATGGACGGAGTTGTAGCTGCGATTATGGAAGCTGTTAGTAGTTAGTAGTTAGTAGTTAGTAGTTAGTAGTTAGTAGTTAGTAGTTAGTAGTTAGCTCGCAACGCGAGTCACCCTCCCTCCGGGAGGGTCGGAGTCTCAGCTCCGGGGAGGGTTTAGGAACTTCGCAAGACGAGGCCATGGCAAGACGACCTCTTGGGCACGACGTGCCAAACTCTCCTGGTTCAGGTAGGACTTGTCATCAGTTGTATGTCATTGGGAAGAGTTGTTTTCTTTGCGCCGACGGCGATGCATATTGCCACCTCAGCTCGACGAGCCCCAGCGATGAAGAACGCCACCGGCGGTTGGGACGTCAAAGTGAAAAATGGGCGAGCTTCTTCAATTATCGCCATGCCATGGCCTCGTCAAACGAAGTTCCTAAACCCTCCCCGGAGCTGAGACTCCGACCCTCCCAGAGGGAGGGTGACTCGCGTTGCGAGTTGATTTGAGGAAGAGCTGATTGCTAATTGCTAACCGCTAAAACCTTACGTCGAATAGACCCAACGACCCAAGATCAGCGTTGGTACCAAGAGACAGAGGACTCCGATTCCGTGATACGTGCCCCCGAATTGCAATGCGACAGCTGCGTCGAGCATGATGAGTGAGAGGATGCAGTTCTTAATAGCTGCTTGGACGAATTTTGGCTCGGGCGTGAAAACTGCCGCAGCGCAACGCCGAATGATTGTTGCTGCCATTAGCAGAAGCAAGAGCATCCATGTGAGTTCGTTGGGGAATGTCAGACCCTGGGGGCTGTGGTAATAGCGATTGACGAGGACCAACATGACCACGCCGAATCCCATGATCGCCGTTCCCATTGTCAGCATCGCTCGGTTGCTGGTCGACGCTTCTGTTCTAGCAAACAAAGTAACGCCGATAATATAGACTCCAATTCCGCCCGCGATCAGCAACTGGTACTGTTCAAAACCAAGCAACACGAGTGGAGCAGCGGGGACGATATCGCCGGGCAGCTGGTGAGCAGGCGCGACACTCATTCCGAGCAGTACGTTGAAGAAGCGGCAGGCGCCCATCGCAATTGGAGCGGCGTCGGTCTTCTTGAGAACTTTGTCGTACAACAATACACATATCGCAATCAACAAAGCAACGACGCCAGATCTCCATGGGAACGCTGGCTCGCCGCCCGGAACGTAACCTGCGGCGAATCCCAATGCGACGCCGCTGATAAGCATGCCATATCCGAGCGAGCGGGCGGTCGCCAGGGGAATTCGACCCGACGGGATGGGGCGATCGGGCCGCTCTTTGGTATCGACTTCCACATCGTAAACATCGTTGAGCGTCATGCCAGCTGTATACAAGAGACTCGTCGCTGCGATCAAGCAGGCGAATTCGGCCCAGTGAAATTCGGCCCAGTGAATCGAGACTGGAACGACCACGACGTACCCCATCGCAACATCGGCCATCGATGTAAAGACGTTGGGAATACGGAACAGTTGAAAGTAGGCCAGCAGTTTGGAGTCTTTCGACATTCGATGGGTCCTTGTTTTCTGGCTTTTCGGGAGTTTTGTTGGTTTTCCCATTAGGTGGTTGATGCAATTGGCCGTTCGGTCCCACAAGCCGCTAGAAGCGACATGAAAAGGGACCGATGCCAATCACACCGTTTACTTCGTGTGTTTTCTGCGAGCGAATTCCCGAAAGTCCTTTTATTCTTGGCCTTCCAGGAATTCCGTTACTTCGATTTCACGGAATTGGGCATTTGACTCTACGGTCCCTCAAATCGCTGGACGCGATGTGATTGGGACCGTCTGCCAAACACCCGTGACGACTAATTTGAGTTAAGCGAATTCCCGAAAGTCCTTGCGGCGCGTATGAGATTGAACGAATCGCCGAATTAATAACCGGCTCAATCATAACCTAGCTACTCGCACTGCGGTAACTCAGCAACGCTCGTTTGAAAACAAGACGCGAAGCCAAGAGGCTGCCGAGAGTCGCGACGACGGCGAAACTAGCAAGTGGCACGATACTCTCGGAAGTTGCCGCCAGCGGTTGAGCCATCAGCTGGGCGGGCACGTTGACCACAATCAGCACTGGGATGATGAAGGTAAACGTGTAATACAGCGGTTGACCGTAGCCTGTATTGTAAATTTCCATCGGGTATCGCGAGAAGTTTGTGATGTAAAACCAGAAGTTGTACAGCGATTGGTTGCGCCCCAGCCAGATACTGGTCGCCGCTAAAGCGATCATTAAGCTATACAGAATCGCGACCCCACAAAGCACAAAGAAGAAATAGAGCACCACAGTTATTGCGTTTACTTCAATCGGTGATACTGGTCTTGTCGTTAACTGCATCACGCCATAAATCAGCAGCAAAAGACCGACTCCGAAATTAGATAACGAAGACCATTCGACTTTGTTAAACGAAATCAGAAACTGTGTATCGATTGGTTTGAGCAGAGCGAAGTCTAGATTTCCGGTCCGAATCAGTTCGCTGAACTCCTGTGCATTGGGCATGAAGAAGGCTTGGACCAAGCTATTGACCAACCAGGTCGTCGCTAGGAAAACGTAAAACTCATACTTGCCCCAGCCGGTCGATGCGCCGATGGACCCGGTGTGGGAGAAGATGATTTCGTAAAAACCGATGTTCATCAACGTCCACGACGTCGCCGAAACGCACTGCACAATGAAGTTGGTGCGGAAAGTCATGTCTCGGATCAAGCTATTGCGCGCGAACGTTAATAATACTTTGAGGTAGGCGGGGCCGCGCGGGACGTTTGGCGTTTGGGATGGCTCGTTCATAATTTAGCCTCCAAATCCGCTGTAGCGTTTGAGTCCTCGCCAGAAAGCGAATCGCGAGAACGCGATAAAGAACAGGATCCAACCCAACTCGATCAACAGACCTCTGGCAAGTTCGTCTTCAGGTACTTTGCCGAGGAACACCGCAGCTGGGAAGTATGCCAAGTATTTGAGTGGCAGGAAGTCGACAATCGTCCCCCAGCCCGCGGGGAGCATGTCCAATGGAAACATGTGACCTGAAAGGAAGAAGCTGAACAGCATGTAGACAAAGAGCAGCGAGCTCACTTCGAGGAACCAAAAGCTGATCATACCGATACTCGCTTCTAAGAAGAAGCCGAGCACAAAGCCCATCAGCAGCGTGGCGATAAACGCGGCGATCGTCGTCATGTCTGGTCTGTCCGGGAAAAATCCCGAGCATAGGAAAAAGACGAGCGCGAAAGGACCGATTGCTACGGAATAGTAGGCCAACTTATGGGCGATCCGATTGATCAGCAGGAAGCCAATCATGTCGATCGGTTGGATCATGAACTTCTTGATTTCGCCGTTGCGAACTTGACCAGCGATTCCCGAGGCCAGACCTGGCATGCTCGAAAACGCTCGGGTGAGCATTGTGAGTAAGTAGTACGCGACCATGTCGGAGTAGGAATACTCGCCGATGCGAGCCACGCTTTGATCGCCGTCTCCTATCGATTCAAAGATCGCCCACCAAAGAAAGATCTGAGTGATGATTGGCAGGAACCGCATCAGCGTGCCGAGTGCAAAGTCGCCCCGATATACCAATCGCTCTTCGATGCCGAGTCGAAGGATGACCCACCACGTCAGCATCTGGTTGTAAACGGCGTTGGCCATCTTCCTGCTCACTTCTTGGGCGTGTTGTCTTCGAGTTGGCCGCTGTGGTTGGCGTCGTTTACTTGCGAGAATACTTCGGCAATTACATCTTCCAAGGGCGGATCTTCGACCGACATGTCGTCGATGGTGTACTTCTCCAAGATCGTTGCCAAAGTGTGTGCGACTTTGTTGCGATCGATGCGAAGCTTCACTCGAGGAACCTCGACTTCTAACACTGTGCCGAATTGATCGAGGTTGTCGGGCGTTTGAGTTTCGCCGAGTTGCAATGTGACGTTCTTGTAGCCACTAAACTGATCGATAATTCCCGCCAGCGAACCGTCGTATTTAATTTGGCCCTGAGCGATAATGACGACCCGCTTACACAAAGCCGCTACGTCTTTCATGTAGTGACTGGTGAGCAGGATCGTGATTTGACGCTTTTCTTGGTAGTACTTGAGAAATTTCTGAATGTTGTGCTGAGCGACCACGTCCAAGCCGATGGTCGGTTCGTCCAAGAACAGGATATCGGGGCTGTGGAGCAACGCTGCTGTCAGCTCCATCTTCATCCGCTCACCCAGCGACAGCTCTCGAACTGGTTGCTTCAGTAGTCGTTTGACGTCGAGAAGTTCGGTGAGCTCGGTCATCGTGTTTTTGAATTGGTCGTCGGGGATCCGATAGATCTGCTGATGGAGCCGAAAGGACTCCTGAGCTGGGAGGTCCCACCAGAGTTGATTTTTTTGCCCCATCACCAGGGCGAAGCGTCGCCGGTAGGCGTTTTCGCGTTTCCACGGGACATGGCCCATCACGGTCGCTCTGCCAGCAGTCGGATTGATAACACCCGAAAGGAGTTTGAGTGTGGTCGTTTTTCCAGCCCCGTTGGGACCCAAGAATGCAACGAACTCCCCCTGCTCCACTCGGAGGTCAATTCCTTTTACGGCTTGGACTTCGTTATATTCGCGGCCGAATAATCCCTTCATCGACGCCCACAAGCCTTCTTGCTTTTGGTAGACGCGATACGATTTTTCGAGACCGTCAATTTCAATTAATGACATAGTGAGAAGATTATAGGGTGCCCGGTGTTAGCTGCCAGTGGGCAGAGTGCACAGTTGTCGCGAACCGGAGTGGCTAGCACCTTGTCTTAATTGACGTTAGATCGCCGCACAGTCGTGGGAATGGGAAATCGCCTTAGGTTGGATTTCGGTAAATTGCTGCTCGAATTGATGCTGCTTTGCGTTCACATTGTTCGGAATTAGGGCATTCTGTATAATCCGACGCGTGCGCCGGTTCCTAAACGCTATCATCGCCGAGTGTTGGAGCTTTTACTGCGGCGTTTTCATCGAGACGTCAGGCTTCCGGGAATTCGCTTAACTCAAATTCGCTTAACTCAAATTAGTCGTCACGGGTGTTTGACAGACGGTCCCAATCACATCGCGTCCAGCGATTTGAGGGACCGTAGAGTCAAATGCCCAATTCCGTGAAATCGAAGTAACGGAATTCCTGGAAGGCCAAGAAGAAAAGGCAATAGTTTAGTGTCGCAACGTATTGGAATTGGCCATGATACCCATCGGCTCGAGGCCGGTGGTCCGTTGATTATGGGTGGAATTACCGTCCCTCACGATCGTCAGTTGATCGGTCATAGCGACGCCGACGTATTGTTGCATGCAATTACCGACGCGTTGTTGGGAGCTGCTGGCCTGGGCGACATTGGAGAGGTATTTCCCGATACGGACCCCGCCAATAAGGGGCGAGACTCGGCGGAAATGCTTCGGCAAGTCTTTCAGCAAGTCGCTGCGGCTGGCTACGGATTGGTAAATTTGGATTGCATCATTTTCGCCCAAAAACCGAAATTAGGACCTTATAAGGCTCAGATGCAAACGCGTATCGCAGAGATTCTCGGCTGTAACGCAGATCAAATTGGCGTCAAAGCCAAGACGGGTGAATTGGTGGGACCTGTTGGCCGCGAAGAAGCAATTATGGCTCAATGCGTTGCACTGCTACAAAAGACGGACGGCTATTCATATTAACTGCATGAAATTAACGAGCTTTAAAATTGGCTCGCTTTAATACAAATACGTTCAACGGATGAACGGCAACTCAAACACGGAAGAATGTGAGTTTCAAAACCATGTCTACCACAATTGACTCCCCTTCAAAAACTAAGACAGATACAACTGCCATGAACCTTCGCATCTACAACACGTTGACTCGTCAAAAAGAAGTCTTTGAACCCGTCGTACCCGGCAAGGTCGGAATCTATTTGTGCGGACCAACAGTCTACGCCGAAGCACACCTCGGCCACATGGTCGGCCCCATCATTTTTGACACGATCAAGCGTTACCTCACTTATTCTGGGTACGAGGTCACATGGGTGGTAAACATTACCGATGTGGACGACAAGTTAATTAAGGCCGCCAGTGAACAAGGCATTGAAATGTCTGCGTTGGCCAAAATCATGACCGATGATTACATGTCGAACTTGGCTGGTGTTGGGGTAGACCAGATCGACGAAATGCCTACCGCGACTGGTTCGATGGGCGAGATCGTTAAGATAACGAAACAGCTTGTCGACAACGGCTACGCATACGCAGTCGAGGGAGACGTTTTCTTTGATGTTGGCAAGGATGCGGAATACGGCAAACTGACAAATCGTACTGTCGACCAATTGCAAGGCGAAGGGGGCGGAGCAGCGGCAAAGAAAAAATCGCCAGCAGATTTTGCATTGTGGAAAGCAGCCAAAGAAGGTGAGCCCGCTTGGGATAGCCCATGGGGTAAGGGCCGGCCAGGGTGGCATATCGAATGCTCGGCGATGAGCCGCAAGATTTTGGGTGAGACTTTCGATATTCACGGTGGTGGTTTGGACTTGATCTTTCCGCACCATGAAAACGAGATTGCACAAAGCGAATGCTGCCACGGAAAACCAATGGCAAAAATCTGGATGCATAATGGTTTGCTGCGCCGAGATGAAGCAGGGAAGATCGGTGGTCGCAATGACAGGGACGACTCGGACGACAGGGACGACAGGGACGACTCGGATGAGATTTCCTTGGAAGATGTGCAGAAGCAAACTAACAACAAAATGGGAAGAACCAACAAAGACGGTGGTTTGGCCGACATGATCAAGGAGCTTGGTGGCGAGACGATTCGTTTCTTCTTGCTGCGAACGCACTATCGCAGTACGTGCTTATTGAGCGACGAGGCGATCGCGGAAGCGAAGCAGAGTTTGCAGTCGTTCTACCGATTCTACGAACGGATCGAACGCGTCACGGGTGCGAGTTTTTACGACCGGACAGCGGCGACCAATCGCGAGGCTGGAACTGTCGATGCCGGTGACGATGTGCTGTTGCAGGAAGTTGCCAAGCTGCGAGATGGGTTCCTCGACAAAATGGACGACGACTTCAACACGGGCGCCGCCTTTAGCGATGTGTTTGACTTGCTCCGCACGCTGAACAAGTACATCGACGCCAACAAACTCGAAGAGTCTGGTCGCGATGACGCGAAAGTCGCAGCCTTCTCGCTCGGTGTTGATACGTTGCGTGAATTGACGGCCATCTTCGGTCTGTTCCGAGAACCAGTTGCGACCGCTGGTGGCGGCGACGACGAATTGGTCGGCAAGTTAATGGACTTGCTGATCGAGTTGCGAGCAGACTTGCGCGGCAAGAAGGACTTTGAAACGGCCGATAAGCTGCGAGCAACTTTGACCGACATTGGAGTCACGCTCGAAGATCGCAAAGGCGAAACTCTCTGGCGTATCGAATAGTCAGAGATCGAATAGGCAAAGCAATATGACGATTGTGCAAGATGACGATTGAGAACGCGACGTCACGATAAGATGTCAATGGACTTAGCCAAGGTAGGCGAACTATGGCCGAAAACGGACAGCGAATACTCGGCATCGACCCCGGTCTAAATATCTCCGGCTACGGAGTGATCGAGGTTGTTGGGAGCAAGGCAAAGCTCGTCGAAGGTGGCGTGATTCGCTCCACCAAAGGTCGTTCGATCGAACATCGAATCAAGCAAATTCACGATGGCGTCGCGGAAGTTATTGCGGAATTCTCGCCAGAGAGCGTCGCGATCGAACAACTCTATTCTCATTATCAACGACCGCAAACGGCGATCATCATGGGACACGCGCGAGGCGTCATCTGTCTCGCCGCCGCCCAAGCCGGTTTGGAAGTTTCGCATTACGCGGCCACTCAGATCAAAAAGGTGCTCACCGGCAGCGGACGCGCTCCCAAGAGCCAAATGCAAATGGCGATTTGCCGCGAATTCGGATTGGCGTCGACTCCCGATCCACCCGACGTCGCCGATGCACTCGCCATCGCCCTATGTCATCGCTATCTCGATGGCATGCTGCAAGAAACTGTGCTCTAAGAAACCGTGCTGTAAGCCAACAGCACTTTGAAAAGGAAACAACTGTGATTTGTGGAATTACGGGCGTATTGAAAGCAGTATCGGAGGGCCGAGCTGTTCTTCATATTCACTCCTTCGATTACGAAGTCTTGATCCCCGAGTTCACTCGGATCAAGCTGCAGTCGATGTTGGAGAAAGATATTAGCTTGCACACGATTCAGTATTTGGAAGGCAATCCAGCTCAAGGGCGTTTAACTCCTCGCTTTGTTGGTTTCTTGACCGATATCGAGCGAGAGTTCTTTGAGATGTTCTGTTCCGTGGACGGAGTCGGCGTGAAGAAGGCCTTGCGAGCGATGGTTCGTCCCGTCCGCGATGTCGCGACAATGATCGAAGAACAGGATGCGAAAGGGTTGTCGACGTTGCCAGGTATCGGCCCCGCGACTTCCGAGCGAATTATTGCCAAACTGCGTCGCAAGATGCCAAAGTTTGCATTGATTGCCAGCTCTGCCGACGCCGAATATAAAGATGTTGCACCCGATATCGTTCGCGAAACGTATCAAGTTCTTATGTCACTGGGGCACAGCGAAGCGGATTCTCGCAAGCTGATCGACAGCGCAGTCGGTGGCAAGAAAAAATTCAAGGACGTCGATTCACTAATCAAGGAAATTTACGCGCAAGTTCACAGTTAGTGAATTGTCAACAAGAACGTAGCTGGACCTCGCCAGAGTTCAGGGAAGCTTGGGGGTCGATCGGGTTTGTGAGTTTATAATCCGGAAGTCTGGCGACATCCGCTACGGGTG
>Ga0115002_10002485_pt1 | contig 24040 bp, 5 predicted proteins | sample ArcticOcean_MG_C_8_FD_89576 | JGI IMG/M metagenome (GOLD analysis project Ga0115002, IMG submission 89576) | Marine microbial communities from western Arctic Ocean - ArcticOcean_MG_CB11_86 | ecosystem: Environmental > Aquatic > Marine > Oceanic | place: Arctic Ocean: Canada Basin | collected... | reverse complement strand
TTCCGAGAGGTAAGTTTGCCGTGCTTGAAGCGGTTTGCGGAGACGGATTGGTCGAGGCCATATTGACAACGTAGACCCCTTCCATACTGTTGGAACGGACGTTGTTACGGTTTGTTAAGCGTTCGATTTCCGTGACACCGCCACCAAACTGGGCGTGAGTATCACCGCTACCGTGATTCAGGAAGTCGATTCCACGTCCGCCGTTTAAGTCGATCGTGTTTTGCACGGCGGTTAGTCTGGCCCAACTTTGATTTCTGAATTCGAGGCCGTCACCCGTATTGAGGGTAATAATATTGTTGTGGATCCGATAGAAGCGAGCACCGATAGATTGATCGATATCGACACCGATGCCGGTGTTGGAAAGAATGAAGTTGTCGAGTATTTCAAAGGTGTGGACGCCGGTCGAAGCATTGCCAAGGGTGGTGCTGACATCGATATTGATACCACCGTTGTTCAGTCGGATGAGGTTGTTCACGATAGAAGCACCACCGACGCCGGCGAAGAGAATACCGTTACCGCCGTTGTTGGTGAACTCGTTACCCAGCGTGCGACCGTTACTATCTGTGCCTGTTTGTCCGATGATGATCGGGAACGCTGTGCCTTGGTTGGTAACTCCACCGTTGACGACACGCCCGTCCGGAATGTGGATACCGTGGCTACCGTTACTGTTGATTGTGTTTTTGATCCAGGTACCGGAAATGTGCTCGGCGTCAGTACCTGTACCTTCGACATTATCGAGTCGAATTCCTGAGAGGGCATTGCTTGAAATATCGTTCCCGATGATATCGGCTTTGATGATGGCATCGGCCCGTGTTTCAAGCCGGACGCCGTAACGGTTGTTGGTGATCTCGTTGTCTTCGATTAAGAAGTCGTTTAAGTCGAGACTGTTTTGAACGACGATTTCGACACCGTTGCCGCTTGATGTGTTGGCGTTGATGACGTTGTCGATGATGCGGATGTTGTCGATGGCGGCGTTGTCTTTTCGGACGAACATGATGCCGTGGCCGCTGTTGTTGCTGATGGTGTTGCCGTTGTTGTTGTTTCCATCGTGAGCGTTACCGATTAATAGGTTGTCGATGATCGAGTCTTCGGTTGCTTCGATGTCGATACCGATACTATCGTTGTCGGTGATGGTGTTGCCGTCGATGGTGGAATCGAACAGACGACCGGTACCGTTGGTGAGGACGTCGGTTCCGAACAACCGTAGGACAATGCCTTGTCCGTTGAAGACGGCACTGCCAGCGAGATCGTTTCTGGTGTTCGTGATTTGGTTGTTCAGGATGCGGAACGAGCCGGTGGTGTTGCCGAGATCGCCTGTGGTATCGTTTAAGTTAAAGGCCAAGCCAGCACCGCGGTTGTTATTGAAAATATTGCCATCGGCAGGGTCGGAACTTCCGAAGGTGAGGTCAAACGCATCGGGTGCATCGATGACAGTTAGGGCAAACCCGAACGAGTTATTGTTGCTGATGTTGTTACGGACCACGTTGGCATCGAACGAGGTACCAAAGGGAGTCTCAACAAATATACCCGACTGGCGGTTGCCCGTGATGACGTTATCGCTGAGTTCGTTGATGTCAATATTGTAGACGCCGTTCTCGGCTGAAGAGCCGGGCGTGACTTCAATACCGTGCCCGCTGGCATGGTTGGTAATGGTGTTGTTAGTGATTGAGCCTTCAATGGCTTTTGTGGTGTCATCGACGGTGATATTTCCATCGAAGTGAATACCGCTACCAGCGGTGTTGGCATTGATGGTGCTGTCGTCGATGAGCAGACCGGACAACTCAGAATCGACCAGGTTGAACAGGATACCGTTTCCGCCGTTGTTGCTGATGACGTTTCCATTGGTAATTTCGAAGACTTGTGCAGACGAGTCTACCATGCCAAGTTCAATACCGTCGCCGCCCGTGTTGCCGGTGATGGTATTGTTTTTAATGCGTGAATTATTGATGGTTGAGGTGTCGGCCAGAATGCAAAGACCGGGGCCGGTGTTATTAACGATGGACGTACCATCGATATCGAGGGAATTAATTTCGGAGCCGTTTTCAGCGGTGATATTGACCCCGACGCCGCCGTTACCGGTGATGTTGGACGACAAAATTTGGATCGAATCGAGTCCGGTGACGTTATCGAGGCTAATGTTTAGGCCGTAACTGCCGTTACCCGTGATGGTGACATTCTCGATGATGATGGAGTCGAGATCCGTGAAGTTGTCGAGATTGATGTTCAACCCGATGTTGTCGTTACCGTTGAGGGTTAAGTCTCGAATGACGATGGTTTTGAGGCCTGCCAAGTCGGGATCGTTACCATCGAGAGTGATGTTGATGGCGGCTGCTTTGCCAGAACCCGAAACATCGTTGGCGACTTCTCCTGAGAGAAATTCTTGGCCAGGTTCGATGATTAACGCACCACCTTTGCTGGTCAAGAAGGCAGCATCGACGTCGTTGGTGAGGACGTTGATTTCAGCGTCGGTAATCGCCTGCCCTAAGACTGCGGACAGTAGTGTCCGGTCTTCGAGCTTTTCGACTTGCGACGTGAGATGCAGGCCGGACTGAAAGCCGCCGTTTTTTCGTCGTTGTTGTTCTTTGTTGATCTTCTTAAAGAAATCACTCAATGCCATGAGATATACTCCGCCAGGTTTTGGCTATGTGGCCAGTAATGGCCTGATCATAACAAGTTGTAATGAAAATAAATTACGGGTTGATGGTTTCAGCAGCGTAAAACACAAATTCGAAGAGAGGGTTTTACTGCTGCAATTAGGATATATTTGGTTATAGTTCTTGCCAGTTACCGATTTTGGTGAAGGCAAGGTCAAGGTTTTGGACATTCGCAGTCGGTGTTTCGCCGTCGTTGGCTTGAGCCGATGCACGGTCGAACCCACTGATTTGTTCGACGCGGTTTGATCGGGTTAAGGTGAGTACGTCGTTTTCTCCGAAGACGGAATCTAAAGAGCTAATTTCTTTGAGGACTGTTCGGTCGTTTCCGCCAGCGTTGGCTTCCACGATGACGTTATTAAATCCGCGAGCATAGTTTTTGAAACCGGCTCCAAACAGGACGGATAATGTTGCATTGCTGGCATATCGGTCATCGCCGTTCGAGTCGAACAGTATTGCAGTGTCGTTCCCGCCGAATCTGGATTGGCCATCAACACGTTCGAAGCCGCGAACGTAGTTTCTAAAATATTTTCCCTGCATGAGGGCGTAATCGGGAGTTGCGGTGAAGGTGTCGTCCCCGTTGGAATCGTTCAGAATGGCTTTGTCTGTTCCACCGTTGAGGGAGTAGGCTTTCACGTTGTCGAAGGTGCGGCCAATATTTTTAAATCCGTTTCCGGCAAAGGTCGCTATAGCCGGTGATGCCACGAAGACATCGTCGGTAGCCGAGTCGTACATTTTGGCGACATCATTTGTGCCGCTCACCGCATACCCAGCGACCCGTTCAAAGCCGCGAACAGTGTTTGTGCTGCCGTCGGTTTTCATGGTGGCTGCGGTGGGTGTGGCGATGAAGACATCGTTTCCGGTTGTGCCGTAAATTTTTGCCTTGTCGAAACCGCCTTTGGCGTTGACATCGATTTCTTCGAAACCATTCGCGTTCAGATTCACTGCGTAGGAAGTCAGCGAGAGTGAACCAGGTTGCAGCGTGACTTTCTCGTTTCGGCTACTGCCGATGACGGTTAAGCTGTCGTTACCACCGGCCCCATCAAGGGTAATGGTTGAAACCGTTGAAAGGTCAAAGGTTTGAGTCGTACCGTCGGCAACAATTGCGATTGAAGATTCTCCTAAGATGACTTTGATATCATCTTGAACTGTTGAGCCTTCAACGTAGACGGTACTGCCGATTTGGCTAACCGCGACGACTGGTAAGATTTCCGCCAATTCGAGCACGTAAGTACCGTTTTCGGTATCGTCGCTGGCGGTCATTCTAATGAAGTAAGTGCCATCGTCAGGTGCCGTGAACTCAATACGGGAAGATGATTGTGGAACATCCAAAGGCCCCGTGATACTTTCAATCCATTGTTGGTAGGCATCGATTCTGGTGTCGAACGAAAAATCACCGATACTGGCATCCGCTTTGAAACCACCCGAGGTGACGCCTGCAATGAATGTTTGGCCGTCAATCTCAAGGAAAGCCGGTCCCCCGGAATCGCCTGGTGCGGTGTTACTTTCAGAGTTGTCGTCGAAGGACCAGAAGATTAATTCTGAAGTCAAACTGTCGATTGGCGTGGTTCCGACACGTTTGGTGCCGAAGGTGCCGTCCGACCCGGTATCGCCGTCGCCGCCTGCACCGAACCCGACAAGAATTAAATCGTCCCCAACACTAGGTGCATTTCGAAGAATTGGCGAAGGTGCAATTCCGGGAACTGCTTGACTGAGTTCAATAATGGCAAGGTCGTTGTCACCATCTTGTCCGAGTAAAAACCCTCGCCAGTCTGGGTGCAAGGTAATGTTGGTAGATTGATACGTTGTGTTGTTAATAATGAAACGCCCTTCTGTATCGAGAAGGCCGTCAGCACAGTGGGCTGCTGTCAGTACGTGTGTTGGAGAGATCAGTGTCGCTGTGCAGCCGAAGGTATCGAATTCATCGGTGAAAATTCCAACGGAAGCAAATTCGTTGGTTGGGTCACCGTTGATGATTTTGGAAACAATAGAGGCCGTCGGATCGACGGGAACTGAATCGTTGTCAAAAGCCAACACCGATTGACCATCAGTATCGAATAATGTCACGATTGAAGCAGGTAAAGTTCCTAAAGTGGTATCGATTAGGTACCTTGCCCCGGCGGTCGCTTCGAAACTGAACCAGTCCTGGTCGGCGACCGGTTGAATATCCTCAATGACCCCGTTGGTATTGGAGTTCGGCAGAATATTGGTTGCCGTGTCTGAATCGTCGCCGTGGTCATCCGCGATTTCGACAAGGTTAACCGTGTAGGACCCGATATTCGTCAGGTCTTCAGGTTGAACTTTCAGATAGAACGTTCCCTGTGTCGTCGTCTCGAACCAAATTTCCGGGGTGGTCGTATCTGTGTCGGTTTGGTCGAAATCAAGGACGGTTGCGCCATCGGTATCGACCAACGAGAAGGTCATGTCGGACAACGTACCGGAACTGACAGAGAGATGATAAGTGGTGTCGGTCAGGGCTGTGAAATTAAACCAGTCTTGGTCACCAGGCACTTCGATTTCACCGGGAGTGATGCTGTTTCCTGAAATGGTCGTCGAGTCCAGTGAAGTATCACCGTGGTCGTCTTGCAATAACAAGATGAATGACTTTGAAATACTCACATCGCCAGGAACGTTATTGACGTCAAATGCCTGAACCGACCAGCGGTAGACTCGACCATTAACCAGAGGTTCGGTCGCTGTGAAAGTGGTCTCTGTCAGATTACTTTCACTGATCACGCCTTCTTCGCCGGTGGAAAGGTCATCGACAATTAATTCATAGCGAACTGCTCTTGAAGCGGTCGACCATGTAAAGGTTGGCAGGCGTGTGTCGAGCAGGATTCCGCCAGGTGCCGATAATTCAGGAACGCCGACATCGGCAGAGGTAGGCTGATTTAAATTAAGCGTGTAAGTGCCAATCTGCGACGACCCCAGCCCGGTCACTTTCAGGAAGGATGTTCCGGTTGTGGGAGAAATCCATTCGAGTTCAACAATTTGGCCTTTCAAGTCGCCGTCGGTGAACAGCAATTCGGTTGTGCCATCTTCATCAAGCAGCGTGAGGGTGCCGGCTGGTAATGTTCCCAGATCGATGTCTGCGGAATATTTGACGTTTGCGACTGTTTCAAAACTGAACCAGTCCTCATCGCGTGCGACGTCAATGAGCGTTGCCGTTGAGCTGTCGATAGCGATTGCTGTTGCTGTGTTAGCAACGTCGCCATCGTCGGTTCCGATATCACGCGATGAAACTAGGTAAGAGCCGGTTTGGGAGCTGACTTTCGCAGCGACTTGCAAGAAGAACGTTCCGGTTTCGGATGCCGTGTAGGTAATTCGCGAAGCGTTTCCTTGGCCACCGTCATCATTCGAGCTGACAAGATTTCCCGTTGGGTCATACAGTTCTAGCGTGGTATCTGACAGTGATCCGAGAATGGTCTCAAAAACGTAGTCATGCGATGAAGTTAAATCGATTTTGAACCAATCGACGTCGCCTTGCTCTTCCAAGATTCCTGCTGTGGGTTGGTCGTTCACTACAACGGAGGAAGTGGTGCTGTTGTCGTTTGCATGATCATCGACACCAATGGAGTCGAAACGCAGGGTGTAAGTTCCCGTGGCGGAACTTTCGAAAGCCTCTACTTTTAAGAAGTAGAATTCGGTGTCGATGGCCGTCCAGTCGATGCGCGACATTGATCCGGTACCGCCATCGTCATCGGTGGCTAGAACGGTTGTTCCATCGCTGGCGTATAAAGTCAGTACGGAATCGGTGAGCGTACCTGCAAACGTTTCGAAAATGTTTTGTGAACCTGCAGCAGCATCGAATTTAAACCAGTCCACATCGCCGGGACGTTCGATTTCATTGACTGTCGAATCTCCTAACGCAATGACATCAGAGCCAGTGACTAGCAAGGGGCCGTTGGCGTGGTCATCGTTATTAATTCCGCTGACGGTTATCGAGTATTTTCCGATGCGTCCGTCAAATCCGTCAACGAACACCACCACTTGTTCGCCAGCTTCAGCGTCCCACTCAATTCGGCTTGCAGCGCCAACTCCTGAGTTGTCGTCGGATGCTAATTCGGCGATTACCGGGGCACCGATTGCGTGGGTGCTTGCCGATGTGACGTTCACGCCTCGTTCAACCGTAAAGGTATTACCTGCAACTGAAGTCACACGCATTTGTTCGTCGCCAATGCGAAGAATAAATGGTGCAACTAAGTCTTCAAACACGCTGGCATCATCGACGGTTACGGTGTCAACTACGGTATCGGCAATAGCCACACTTAAGTCGCTACGCCCGTACAACGCCATAATCGTGTTGTCGAGTGTTCCTAATGTTGTTTCAAATACAAACGTTTGCGTGCTGGGTGCGACGAATTCAAACCAATCGACATCGCGATGCGAGACGATTTCTGCATCGAGTGTTCCGAGTTCGATCAGCGTTGCATCGACGGCTGTGTCGCCGTTCCGGTCGGGGTCAATCCCATCAATATTTAATGAATAGGTTCCAGTAGAAATCCCGTCGTTAGATTCGACTTTGAGGAAGAGAGTGCCGCTGGTTGTTGGAACGAATTGAATTCGAGAATTCCCGTTAATGGGACTGTCTTCACTAAAGCGAGTACGATTAGTAACTAGGTCATCCATGAAGTGAGGTATTGCAGAAGTTCCAGCTACAGCTCGGTTCGCAGTTAATGTGTTATTAAAAGTATCAACTGAGGTGACCTCGAAAATTTCAACGACGGTTGTCGTTTCACCAGTGAGTAAGCTGAAACTGTCAGTAGCAATTTGAATATAGAAGGGCATCGTTGTGGGGAACCCACTCACATCATCTAATTGCAATGTGACTTCACCGACGTTGATTACAGATGGGGAAAAGAGCTCAAAGCTATTGGGGTTCGTACTTCCGAAGTGATTGACTTTGGCGTAGAAGTCACGGTCGATATAAAATCGCGGGCGTGTTCCACCGAAATCTTCGATGTCGTAGACAAAGACCACTTCGTTATCAATTTTTACTTCAAAGCCCGGTATCGAGGGAAAAGCGGTTGCGTCCCAGACAAACATTGTCTGACTTTCCACTGGGCGTCCAATGAGATGGGCGGCAATCGTTGTTCCACCAAAACCGCGAACGACGGTTATGCGGCCTCCACCCGAGCCGACCACTTCCATGAGTTCCGAATCGATCAGGATAATTGTTCCGGGCTCAAATCTGAAACCTTCTCGGACATTGAGCACGACAGTCGTTGCAAGATTGTTGATGGCTGTTGTCAGAACGCTATCGAACAAATCACCATACAGGAAGCTATCCATATCGGCCAAAAGTGTTCCGTCTAACTGGACAGGCACGTCAGCCACACTGTCGTTGTACAATGTGATCTGGCTTTCGAGGAGTGTGCCTCGTTCGATTTCAAAGGTGTATGCCGTACCGGCCTGTACGTCGATCGAGAAGAAGTCTTCGTCGCCTGTCGATTCGATATTTCCGGCCCAAGTACCTGTGCCTACAACAGTGGCATTCACGGGGTTCAGTCCATGGTCGTCGGCTCCGCCTGATAAGAACAAATTCTGTTCAGACGACCAATTGCTGACATTTCCAACTGCCGAGATGGCACGAACTTGCCAGCGGTAGGTTTCATCATTGGCTAAGTCAAAGCTGGGCGAGAATTCAGTATAAGGCGTGACTTCATGGATGACGTTTTGCGAGCCGCTGGTGAAGTTATCAACGCGCAGTTCATAGGCGACAGCCCCAACAACTGCGGTCCAACTGAAATCGGGCCTGGTGTCGGTGGTTGCAGCGCCTGGTGTTAACAAAACTGGCGTGGTCAGAACTGGGTCGCCGACCGTGCTGATATTTAATGTGTAGGTGCCGACTTTTGTGTCGCTGAAGCCATTCACACGCAGATAGTGAGAGCCGCTGGACTGTGCAGTCCATTCAATTCTCGAGGCGGCTCCTAGTCCGCTGTCATCATCAATGGCTAAAACCGTTGTGCCATCTTTGTCGAATAAGGCCAGTAAGGTGTCGGAAAGCGATCCAGCCGTTGTTTCAAAGACATAGGTTTGGCCAGCAGATGCGCCGAACCGGAACCAGTCTTGATCGTTGGTGTATTCAATATCGCCAGGCGTGGAAGAATTCACGCCAACGTTGGTGGCCTGCCCGGAATTATTTCCATGATCGTCGGGCGGAACGGCTAAGCCAGCTAACGAAGAAATATAAACGGTTGAATCGAGAATTCCGCCTCCCGTATCCGCCAGGATAATACTCAGGACGTTCCCCGTTGTGCCTTCACCTACGAAATACGAGAACGATTGTCGGGCAACTCCGCCTGGAGCCAATACCCCATCGAGTTCTGTTTCAGGCAAAGATTGCATGTCGGGGTGATCAATATTCACCGGCAGTCCATTGACGTCTGCGATGTTGATGCCGTTCACATACAGGCCAAATCCATCATCGAACAAGGTGTCGACGAATTCGGGCCATTCTTCTGAACCAAAGACGACATCAAAATTCACCGAGTCAAAACCGATTTCGGTATTGAAAATGATATCAATCTGAGTGGCATCATAGTGGTCAAAGCTACCACCAGTAATCGGGTCAAGTAAAGCTTCCTGGGCCGCCGTTGCAGGCGCGCCGAACACGCCAAAGGCGGTTGTGTTTCCAGAGTCGTTGTTGGGGCCCGATTCGTAATCTTCAACATCGCCGCTACTAATGATAATTCCGTCGGTAATTAGTCCGTAGGCATTGGTGTCAAGAATAGAGTAGGTTCCCGTTGATGATTCACCCCCCACCCCGGTGTGTCCTTGCACCGAGATACTGGTCACGGTAATTCCACCCGCTGAACCAATTAATGCATTCAATAGGTCGTTGGTGTCTGAAGTGGGTTCGACAACAATGGCTCCATCGCTGGGGCCGGGGCCAGGCCCTGGTCCTGCAGGTCCGGCACCGTAAAGCACCAGGATGTGTTCAATATCGTTGACCGAGGCAGTCGTTTGCTCGCCGCTGTAAATCCCGTCCATCAAGTCGGGGCCAGCAATATCAGATGTGTGGCCTAAGCCGATCCCATGACCGATTTCTTGAGCAACCACCGTGAAGTAGTCAATCGTTCCTGTCGGGTTCCCGTTGTTAAACTGATCATCCCAGTTCTCTTGCGAGTCTTGCCAGGCGATACCGGCTGTAATTGTGTGGTTGGCATCATGTGTGAAGACGCCGCCACCTAGCCCCAATGTTCCGCCAGGACCACTGGTTCCACCCAAGGCTGCGAGATCGCCGGAACCAATGTTGACGATATCAGAATTGGGGGCCGATGTGTTTTGCGTAAACTTCACTCCGCCGCTTGTCGCGGCTTCCCAAGCATCAAGGGCATCTCGGCTCCGCGCCATTTGCCCGGGGGTAATGAGGTTGGAAAAAGAACCGACGTCCCGGAAATCATAATAAATATCGATCACGTCGGGCGTCGAGAGATCTTGATCTTGCCAAGCAAAGTGATGTTCGTCACCCGTCTCTGCAAAGAAGTGAGTTGTTGGAGGGCCGGGGTGGCCGGGGTCGTCGTGATGCGGGCCAATCACTAAACGCGATTCTCCCTCGGCAATGATTTGGCCGGGAACACCGTGTTCATGATCGTGACCATCGGAATGACCATCAACCAACGGGTTTTCTGTCACTGCAGATAAGTAAATTCTGGTCTCCAGCGTTTCTGCAGCCGTTGACCATTGTTTGTTGATCGCAGCTCGTTGACGTTGCGAAGGCTTTGAAGTTCTGCGCGATGCAAAACGACAGTTGTTTCGAACTTTTTGTAGCCAGTCACTAATCAGCATGAATAAGCCCCACTTGAAAACTCAGGCGTCGAATAAATGTAGGTGTCACACATTTGAAAATATTTATTGAACCTACAACGTCTACCAATCTTTGAAATGTTGAACCGCCTGAGGGAATGCGTGTTCGAACTCCATCCTAAAGAGGTGGAAGACCCGTTTGGTACAAAAACTTTTCTCATTTCTATAATTTTCTTGCGATTTCTTTTCATCACACCGACGAACCCAACACCAGTCTGAATCTCTGTTTGTAACGACGTTGCGGCTTGAATGTTGTTGGCTTTTTCCGGCAACGTTGTTGTATCAATCTTCAAACATTTTGAACAACTTTTGGCGCAAAATCGACCGTCAAGTCGCGCTAAGAAATGTGAACACCGCTCGAAATCTCGCAGCAAGAATTGCGTACCGACTCCGTCGATTGTTTTATAGAGAACGGGCTTTTGGCGGCGACAAACTTGCGAACCAGGGCTGCTAGCCCCATAGTCTGCAGAAACATGATCGTTTGTAATCGGCGGGAAATGGCCCGTGTACCTACCGACTTTTCTGTTCAGATGGACCGTAAAATAATTGAAACATCCTTCACACAGGGCCGGCCCACCAATCCTTGGTGCCCTGGACTTCTCGTTGAAATTGCAGAAAAGCCAGGCAACTTCAACTGTGAGCGAAACACACCATTTACAAGGCAATTCACTCAACACACCTAGTCTGACCGATCCTCTATAGCACTTTCAAGGGTAAATACGTTTTTTTTGGTTTTAACGAGAAGATGCCTAAAAGGGGCAATCAGGGTCTTGTTTGAAGAATAAAACCTCGGACATGCGGAATTCGACTTGATTTCACGACCGTTCAGGACGGCTCGAACAGCTCGAAAAAAACTTTTCCCACTACAAAATATTTTTTGGATTGGGAGATGAATTTCGTGAATGATCGTGGACAGTCGCAGATTTCTCGGCACTTAGACCACAGTCCATAAAAAAACACCGCCTCGAAAATTCGAAGGCGGTGCTGGTTTTTCTATCAGCAAAATGTCTTAAACCGTTTTGGTTATGGAACCGGAGGAGGGAAATCGTAGTTCGGGTACAATCCATCGGGAATTAGTTTAATTGGATCGGTTAATAAGTAGTTACCAAACAGGGTTCCTTCAAACACTCGTTCGGTAAACGCACTTTCGATGTTTTGGTCTATACCGAATTGACTGAAATCGTTGTTGACGACTGGTCCGAAGGTGTCGTCGAGGTGCGTAATATCGTCGACTTGGAACAGGTCGAACCGTCGTCGGTTATTGAGAATTTGGCGAGTGAATGCCGGTCCGGAAGAGTCATTGCCAACACCGCGGTTTCCGTTATTGCCGTTACTTTTTCCGGGGTCAGTGTTCGTGTAAAATCCAGGGTCATTACTCGGATAAAACGAATCATTCACGTCTGAAAATCCGGCGACGTCAATTTGGTCACCCGTGTTGAGATTGAACCTAAGGTCTAATTGGGCCGTGTCATCTAACGTGACAGTATCGAAGGTATTTACCCCGGATGTATCGACGCGGGGTGGAGGCACAATGGCGCTGCCGGTTCGTCCAGTTTGGTCGGTTGAGAGGACTGCTTCGGTTCGGAAGTCGGACAAGACGTTACCACCAAAGGTGTTGTTTTCCACCTCAGCTGCAATGTAACTGTTCGATCCGACTTTGAAGAGCATACCGTGTGAATCGACCCCGGTGCCATTGTCTCGCACGATATTAGCTGTGACTTGGGTTCGGGCTGCGATATCGGTATACATGTTATTCCACGGAAACAACGGGTCGGTTGCAGTACCTGCTTCGTAGCGACCCTGTCCGAATACTCCGTCGTTGAATTCTCGGCCACGGTTCGAGCCAATAGCCTCGGTGTAGAATTCCAGATTTCCGACGCCACCTTCACGTGGGTCGTAAGGTGCCAGTAGGTTGTTGGTCACTGCAAACGGAGTGGTCGGTGCTGTCGCAGCAGTGTTCTCGAGTCGAACACGTTGCATCATTGTTGTATTGCCGTTCGTTTCTGAGTTGGTTTCGAAGACCATTCCTTCTGATTCGTTGTCACTAAAAACGTTCGTCGTGATTGCGAACACCACTCCACCCGACTCAACTCCAGCAGAGTTGACACGATGTCCGACATCGCCTGTCAGCAAGATATCCAAGCCACGGACTCCGTTGAAGCGGCTGATGTTCGTGTCAATCACGGCGTCAATGTGGCTGTTCTGGTTACTTTGGATGCTAATACCGTCTGTGCTATTGTTGTTCATCGTGTTATTGACAATATCAATGTCGAGGATTGATCCACGCTTCGCAGAAGCCGGGTCGGAACCATCATCATTGAAGTCAATGATTCCGCCGTTGGTTGCTATATTCAATCCATTCAGGCCGTTGTTGCTGATGTCGTTGCCTTCAACAGCCCCAATACCACCAACGATGATGGTATTGTTCGATCTTTGGCTCAATGCACCAAGCTGAGCTGCGCCTCGCGGAGTAATGCTGTCGCTAAATATGCCTGCCGTGTCGAAGAACTCGCCAGCCTGGATATTAATACCATTCGAGGTGTTCCCTTGAATGTCTGCACCATACAAAGTAAAGATACTGACCGTTTCGTCATTTCCAAGGAAGTTCACGCCGTTACCGCCGTTGCCCGAAATACTGGTTCTGCCAGTGAATAGCGCGTCAACAGGGCTTTGCACAAGCAGCAGTGTGCGGCTGGTATCGTTGGCATCGAGGTTGATTCCGTCGCTGCCGTTGTTGTTGATAATTGAGTTGTTGAAGACAGATTCAGTAACCGCAGCGGCATTACCAAATGAGGTTCGCTCGGCTGTGAGAATACTCAACCCGTTCTGAGTGTTGCTACTCATTTGGTTTCTGTCGGCGGTCACTAACACCACAGCATCGGCGTGCAGCTCGAATGACATTCCGTCGGTATTGCTATCGAAAATGTTGTCGGTGAAGTCGAATGTGAGTTCGTCTTGCCGGTTGGTGGCGAACAAGTCAAATCCGTTTCCGCTGTTTCCGGTTACCGTATTGCTGTCAATGATCGCTGCAATTAACGATTTGTCTTCACGGCGGATACCAATACCGTCACCCGCGTTGCCAGAAATAACGGCGTTGGCGATTTCGAGGCTAAGCATCTCCGATTCTTCGAGCAGCAAGATGCCGATGCCGTCACCCGCATTGTCTGAAATGGATTTGCCTTCGTTATCGATGGTGGTGGTATTCAATTCGGCAAAATCATCGAGTAGGAAGTGAATTCCTTCACCGGCCAGTGTTGTGTGCGTTCCTGAGTTGGTGGTGTTGGTGACCGTGGCGTCGGCGATGGCGACATCACCCACTGCAGTGTCAGAAAGATTGAATGCGATGCCAGCAAAATTATTCGCGTCGAATGTACTCTCGGTGATCGGCAGCAGTTTGTTGTCAATTTCGATGTCGAAGACCGCATCGCCGTCAGCAATCACGCTGAGCCCAATTTCGTTGCCGTTGATGGTGTTGTCTGCCAATTCGCCCAGGAAGTTTACATTGTCTGAAATGTCAACCAAAATACCCGCCCCGCCGTTTCCAGAGATGTCGTTCCCTGTGATATAGCTGTCTGATGCCACAGTACCAAAATCGATCGTTCCGATGGCTGCGAATTGAGGATCGTTGAAGGAGATACCGTTACCTAGGTTGTTGTTGATGGTGTTATCAACAATTTGCCCGTCAACGGCACTGTCAGTGATGTCGAACAGCATGCCATCTTCCGTATTGCCATCAATGTTGTTTCCATCAATTACTAAGGATGTCAGCTTCGAGGTGTCGAGTAGCAAGTTGATACCGTTGCCCGTGTTGCTACTGATGTCGAGATTATTTTCGAAAGTCAGCTCAGTGATCGGCGTGTCGTTCAGCGAGAGCAGAATTCCGTCGCCGTTATTCGAGTTGATTTCTGTGTTGTCGGCGAAAATGAACGGGGCAGAGACCGTTGTATTCGTCATATCAATCCGGATACCATCGCCGCCTGAGTTGAGCGAGGCCCGTGAATTTGTAATCGATCCACCCGTTGTGAAGGTGCTGCCGCTGGATGTGAGATTTAAGCCACGGCCCGTGTTGCTACTGATGTCAGCAGCAATGATTGTGAAGGCGTCTATTGTGGTGTTGTCGAAGTTCAAGTTGACTCCAGCCGCCTGGCTCAGAGGGAAGCTTCCGTTATTGGTCACCGTGCCGGTAAGCGAGAAGCTGTCGATGGTGGTATCCGTGGCGTTTAAGTCGATCCCGTTATTAGCATTGCCATCAGCGGTGCCGGCGAATGAGAATGTGAACAAGGCGATATCGGTAATGTCGATATCGATACCATCTGAGTTGGCTAATATACCGTTGCTGTTAAAGACATTAGCACCGCCCATTGTGAGGCTGCCGATTGTGTTGGCATCTTGGCCGATGAACCGCACGCCCGATGTTCCGTTGTTAGAAGCAGTCACGCCGTTTTGCATGCTGACGTTCAGTTCGGCTTCATTTTCGACAAGGAAGTCAAATCCGAATTCGTCGTTGTTGTTAGCAGTTGTTCCGTTAAACGTTAAGTTGGCTTCCGGCCCGGTATCGGTCACGGTGACACGTATCCCGGTGTTATTGCTGTTGAAGAATCCATTCGTGAAGGTGCTGTCGAAGGTTGCCCCGTTAGACAGGTTGAGTTCGAACCCGGCGTCTCCATTGTTGATGACGATTGTGTCGGTCAGAGTGAAATCGACCGAGGACAATGTATCGGACAATTCGATGTTGATACCATCATCTCGGTTATTCGAGATTGATCCATCGGTGAAGCTGGCAACAATGCGACCGCCGTTTGTTGGTGCGGCATGAAATCCGTCGCCACCCAGCAATAGGTCTTGGCCGTTCGAATCGAGTGAAGTTCCTTCGAATGTGAAGTTGGCAATTGTATCGGAGGCGACACCGTTCCCGGTGACGGTTGACGTCACGCCGTGGCCACCGCTGTTGGAAATCGAGCTGGCACTATTTGTGGAGATCATGTTGAAAGTTAATATGGCTTCGTCTGTCACACTAAAGATCGCCCCGTCTTCGCCACTGTTATCTGCAATAACAGAATCGAATGTCACGTCGGCGGTTGTGCCCGGGTTGGTCACACTGCCGAAGATTGCGTTAATGTCATTGTCTGAGAAGCTGGCGTTCGAAATGCTTGCCACCAAGGTTGAGGCATCATCGAGGGTAAAGCCAAAGCCGTAATCTTGGGTTGTATTGCCGCCGGTATTTCCGGAGTCACTGCCATCAGTTGTTAAGTCGATGGCCGAGCCGCCCGTACCATGAATTATGATTCCACCACGGTTAGCGGCAAATTGTCCGCTGTTCGAGAAGTCAACGGTATTCATGGTTCCTGTAAAGCTCGAACCGTTTAAAGCTTCGATGTGCAGGCCGTCACCGCCCGAGCCTGTCGCCAGTGTGTTTGTGACGGTCAGGTCGGTGAATGTTGAATTATCCAGCTCGAATCGCATGGCGTTTCTGTTCGCCAAAACTCCAGAATTCGCAAATGATCCATTTGTAATTGTTGAGGCATTCAAGGTTGAATCGACTGCGTTGATGTAGAGTCCGTGTTTAGATGCTCCGGACGCCGTCGTATCGGAAAGGTTTATCGTTGATTCCGATCCACCCGTCATTGTAATTTCGATGGCATTTCTACCAGCGTCGTCGATTGAACTATTGTTTGAACCGTTTAAGAACAGTTCACCCGCATTTGTTAGGTCAAAAATGAATCCGTCCGATCCACTTCGGTCGGCAGACGTGTTGTCGAGGCTAATGGTGGCCACCGAGCCAGCCCCGTCAATCGTGCCTTGAATGGCGTTGTTTTGGTTATCATCTAAGTTGGCTCGTAACAGTGTGGCATCCAATGTGCCAGCATTGGTGAGGCTAAACTGAAAGCCGTTTTCTTGCGATGTGTTACCCAGCGTGTTGTTGACCAACGTGTCGGTCAAATTCAATGTGACCGTCGAGGCGTCGTTTGTCAGATAAATTCCATTTCGCTGTGTCACAACGTTCGAGCCGACATCTTGTCCGCTGTCTGCCAACGAGCTTCCATCAAAGGTGAACGTGGTCGTCGAACCTCCGGTTAAAGCGGCATTGACCGCATTGAACCCACTGTCGGTAAACGAACTGTTGGTTGCCGAGAACGAGAAGGTTCCCGCCGTGTTGACCAAGTCGATGCCATTTTCACCACTACGATCACCGAGAACGGTATCAAGAGTGAAGGTTGCACTCGATGTTGCTCCATTGACGGTTCCGTTGAAGGCACTTAGCGTGTTGTCAGAGAAGTTTCCGTTATTGATAATAGCCGTTAAAGTGGCCCCCGTTGTGACATCGAAATTGAAGCCATAATCTTGGGTTGTACCGCCAAGCGTGTTGTTTGCGTCCGTGTTATCGAAGGTTAAGTTGGCGGTCGAGGCGTCGATATCGACGTTGATGGCACTATCGATTCCACCATTTTGTCCGCTGTTGGCAAACGAGCCATCAACAAACGTGCCATTGAAAGTGGCCCCGGTTGTTCCTAAAAGCAACAGCCCGTCATCGCCTGAATTTGTGACCGACGTTCCAGTGAAGTCGAAGTTGACTTCACTGCTAGTCACGGCAAGCCCGGCGATTCCGTCCATACCACTACCGTCGAATGTACTATTCGTTGAGTTCACGTTTAACGTGCCAGCACTCACGCCGAACAACAAGCCTTCTCCGCCACTGTTGTCAGCAGAGATCATGTCGAGGTTCAAGGTGATTTCTGAGGTGGCCCCCGTCACGATGGCGGCAAATGCATTGTCTGTGTTGTCGTCGAATAATGGGCTGTTGATATCGGTGCTTGTCACGTTGGCGGTAATTGTTCCCCCAACCGAAGCAAGCATCGACAGACCGTCGAATTGTGTGACGTTGCCGCCTGTGTTACTTGAGCTGGTATCGAGCAGGTTGAGCGTGATAGCTGACGCGGAAGAACTGACACTAATACCGTCGTCTCCGCCACCGTCTTGGCTACTGTTCGAGAAGCTACCGTCAGTCACATCTATGTTTAAGACAGAGCCGAGAGTTGCTTCGAGCAGTAAGCCGTCAGCCCCGGAACCTGTACCGGTGGTGTTGTTCATGGTGATATTGGAGGTGGAGTCGGACAGAATGAGGTGGAAGGCATTTCCAGCAGCCCCAAGTCCGTTATCGTTGAAGGACGTCGGCCCGAAGGCGGCACCTGCAACGCTATCAAATTCCGCATTGAAAAGTGAGTCGCCAGTTGCGGTCACTAACAGACCGTTTTCGCCGTTGCCGTCCACGGGTGAATTCATGAATTCGAGATCAACCGTCGAAGCTCCAGTAATCATCCCGTAGATACCGTTGCCGCCGCTAGTCGATAAGTTTGCATCCTCAAACAGGCCGTTTAAGGTCGAGCCCCCAGCCACCATGAATGCAAATCCATCGTCTCCACTGCCGGTCATCGGGGTGGGGTCGATACTGATATTAAGAGTGGAAGTTCCATCGAGCAAAGTTTCCAAGGCGTCGTCGGTACTTCCCACGAATGAGCCGTCGGTTACGTTGACAGTCAGCGTCGAGTTGTTATCGAGGTCAATATGCATTCCATCGACGCCACTTCCATCGGCGGAGATGCGGGTGAGCGCTAAGTTGCTGCCCGTGGAATCGTCTAACATTAAGTTAATTCCGTTTCCGCCGCTGCCATCGAAGGTACTGTCGTTGATTTCACCGTCGAAGATCGCACCGTCTAACAGGCTGACGTACAGACCGTCGCCGCTGGCTCCGTCGAATGATGAATCGAGCACAAGTAAGTCGATTTGTCCGCCAGAATCACCAGTGACACCAAAGGCATGTCCGGTTGCTCCGCCAGCACCCGTGGTTAAGTCGAAGTGACTTTCTCGAATAGCGATATCAAGTATACCGCCGTTTTCGGCGTTCAATTCAATTCCGCTACCCGATCCTGAGTTGCGGAAGTTTTCAATGACAGCAGTAATGTCACTGTTATCACCCGAGAGTCGAAACCCCACAATTGCGCCCGTGCTACCAGGCGTACCAGGTGGGGTGCCTTCGGTGTTGTTGATGCTTAATGAGAGTGGGTCGGTGTTAACATTGTTGATTACAATACCGCCGGGAACAGCTGCCCCGAACAGATCGATTGTTGAATCTGTGACAGCCCCTGTACCGGAGGCGTTGTTGAGAATAATTCCGCCTCCATCGCCGGTGATCATCACTTTGTTGATATTGAAGCTGTCGAAGCCCGTTCCGAAGATTGCGTTTCCGCCAGTCGGTGAAACCAAGCCGATGTTCGACACTTCGTTATTGTCGGCCAGTTCAATAATATTGCCGCCAGCACCGGTGGTGTACCAGGGCTTAGGACCAGATGTTGCTAAACCAGGGAAGTCGATAACAATTCCGGAGATCAGGTGCGGAGCCCCTTCACCCAAAATGCGTTGGTTGTCGATGAGTTCGAAATTGCTGGTGGCCGGAGCCCCTGCTGACGTCGAACCTGTGCGGATTACAATGATATCGCCAAAGTCAGTTTGAGCTTGTGATGTGACCGACCGCCAAGGATTCGCAAAACTGCCTTCACCGATGGTGGGGTTTGTATCATCAACAAAAATAATCGAAATGGCACTTCCTGGCGGTGCATTGGGGTCATCTGGATTGATGATATCTCCCCCATCGTCAATGAGTGCTTCAGCTTGGAAGAACCGATCGAAATGGTTTAAAGCAACGCGGTAGTTTCGCATGACCTGTTCGTGGAACCGTTGGTCGATAGACCGTGTGGGAAAGAATTGGAAGTTTCCTGAACCAGAGAATTGCAATGAAACCCCAACGTTGAAGTTCGTGCCGTATTTCGAATCTTCGGTCACTGCAAATTCTATTGAAGTATCTGTAGTAACCTGTGCAGACAGTCGTCCTCGAAAACCGACTAAGTCAGAATCCTCGGCGACGTCGTAATAATATGTACCAAGGTAAGCTTTCAACCAAGGTTGATTTGGAATCGGAACACCCAGTTCGACGTCGGCACCCTTCAGTGCTTCTTGAATGAGATCGGCGTTCGTAAATTCTAAAATTCCCAAATCGGGATTGAAGACCGCAGTGTCACCGAGAATGCTGATTCCCAAATTGGTTTCGTCATCAGAAACCGGGAAGTATCCGTTGGCTCGTAAGTCCCAACCATCGCCCAACCATTCCACACTTGTAGTCACTTGCTGGTAGCGGTTTCCATCGCGGCTGTCATCGGTATCGTAGGCAAGATTGAATCCGAAGATACGGTTATATTTTTGGTTGAGAATTCGAGTTCCGACAGAAATGTTCCCACCGATTCGCGAATGATCGGTAACAAAAAGTCTGGGGTTGGTGTAAAGCAGCATGCCACCATCGTAGTCGAGCATTTTAAGCGGGGCGTGCAATCCGAACGACATGAAGCCGTCCTGGTCGCCGACCCGATCGCCGGAATCTTTTCTTAGGAGGAGATAACTGCCGTTATTTCCGAGCGAAACCCCGCCGCTGATGTCTTCCATCGAATAGGTTCCGGAATCAACATCGGAGAAAACTTGAGCATTTGCGGTGCCCGCCCACGAGCAGCACAGCACAGTCAGCAACAGACCAGTGGTTTTCATCATAGGAATTAGTCTCTTCAGCGCGATGAGAGATCGCAGACATGCCTGAAACGAGTTAAATACACCAATGTTCATTAAATTGAATTCCCAGGCGCGTGTAAATTGCGTCGAGTTTGACGATTATTCTGATTTTTCGGCTTTTGACGGTCGTAACGTTGAAAAAGATTGCGGAAATTTTTGCCGCTTTCCCTCAATTGAGGAAATTTTTCGGTTCAACCGTCTTCAGTGAAGTGAGTTTTTTAGATTTTGGTTTGGATGGTTTTGGCTAGATAAGCCGAAAGGATTGCAGTTTTTTACGGGTTAAGTTTTCGGAGTGATGTTTTGAAAACACCCGTTTCGATCTACTTAGAAAGTGTTTTCTTCCAAGAAGACCTAAGAAAAGTTGATAGGAAATGTTCGGGAAATGACTGTGTTTTGATTGTGAGAGAAGAATGAGGAGTGGGAATTTTGCACAGTAGGCGATTTGAGTCAAGAGGAGCTTTGGAATTTCCTACGGACATCGGTTAGGAAAAAGGCGCCCAAGCAACGAAGATCGGCAGAATGTGCCGTTAGAAATGCCGATTCGAGTGAATTCAAGAAAATGGACTGCTTTTGAACGAGGCCTAAAAGCCGCCTTATTTCGTTCTGTGACTTCAATTTTAAAGCGGTAAATCGACCGGTTGGCTGGTTTTGGCACTATTGGCAACCGCTTCGGTAAATTCCATGTAAGCAACGCCAGACTTGAAATCGGTCAATTGGACTGACTCTTCACCGCGGATGGCACAGATAAATTCTTCTTCCACACGCCAAAACCCCTGTTTTTCCGGGGCCAACTCGATTTTTGTCAGTTCGGGATCCTTGAGACGACCGGTAAAAAGCTGTTCTTCTTGGTCGCAGATCAGCTTAATTGTGCCTCGGCTGCCGTACAGGTGAATTTGTCGTCCAGGCCCGAACAGGTCGATTCCGCTGAAATGGTAAATTCCCCTGGCGCCGCCTTCCAATTGAGTCATCACGTGCACGCTGTCGGGTACCGTGACTGGAATGTCGGCAGGGCCGTTGGCTTCGGGTCGCGTTACTTCGAAAATGGCTGTTTGAGCCGTCACTCGTACGGTTTTTGGTATCAGACGGCTCACCGTCTCGTGCATAATTCCCAGCGTTAATACGTTAAAACCGCTGATCTCAGCGTCTTGGCGCCAATGAATGGGGTTGGTGTAATCCCAGAATGTATCGTCGGCACCGATGACGACCACTTCCCGCAAATCTCCTAGGAAATTATCGACGATCAAATCTTGCAAAAAGTCGTGGTGTTTTAAGCCGAACGGGCTTGGCACAATTTGAGCGACTAAATCGGGATGTTTATCCGAAACGTCCAACATTTGGCGGGCTTCAGCCACATTCCTGGCCATCCGGGCTTCAGTCAAAACGTGCTTGCCCGCTTCCAATGCAGCACAGGTGATTTCACAGTGCAAGTCGGGCCAAGTCCCAATCATCACCGCATCGATTTCGGGGTCAGCAACCAGTTCTTGCCAGGTGGTGTACGTTTTGGGAATTTCGAAGTCCTCGGCGGCTTTGGCCGTCGATTCTGGGCTGCTGTTCACCACGCCGTGAATTTCCACGCCTGAAATCGCCTGAAACCCGGGAATATGCCTGAGCCGTGTGTTGGCTCCAGCCCCGACAATACCGATCCGAATGATGTCTTCCGTCATGTTATTCTGTCCGAGGAAAAGTGAGTGACTCAATTCGAGAAACTTAACAGGGTCGAATCTGGATCTCAAGCAAGCTCACGACCAAGAAACTGAGATTTACTCGGCTTCCAGGGCCGTCGGCTCTTCAGCGGCCGGTGTTTCATCTGTTGTAGCAGGTTTTTTCGGGGGATGGGCGTGGGGCGTATTGGCTGCGACAATCACAATACAGACTGCCATACCAAGGATTCCCGCCCACAGCATGGGGTTGATACCTTCCTCAGTTTTGACGGTTGCCGCTGAAACGATTGCCGAGACGGTGACCGCCCCGCCGAACACAATCGGCATGACAATGTGAGGCATCGCCCCACCACCTGAAAACATAGCCAGCGTTAAAGTGAGTGCGCCCCAGGCTCCTAACGAACCTGCAATGAGCCCCCAAAAAGTGCCTGCACCGGTGAACGCGAAAGTATCCCCCTTATAAAGCATACCGCCCACACCGCCGACTACGCCCCAAATTAAATAGGCAACACCGATGGCCACGTAGGGTTTGAAGGGGCTAGCCAGTGCACTGCGGGCATTACCCAGCGCGGGTCCGTACATGCCCCAGAAAAAAGCGGTCATCAATGCAAACAAAACAGGATACTTCATTTGAACCTCGTGGATTTTGGTTTTCTGGTAACGTCGGGTAGAAATTAGGGTTTTCCACCGGTTATGTGTGCCACTGGCTCTGCCAGTGCCGAACTAGGTTGAACTATCAATTGCTTCTCACTGACAAAGCCAGTGGCACACTCAATGTTTCTAGGGTTTGTTGAAAATTGAAAGCTCATATTAACGATTTCGTTTGAATCTCGCACCCCACCGGCGGTCAAATCCTGGCGTCATTCTGAACGCAATGAAGTCACCAGCGGTGTACTCATCGCCTCGCGAACAGCAACCAGTGCGGCCAGCATGCCGATACAGAACACGCTGACAAGAATCACGGCACCCGAAGCCCAAGGCACATCGGCCCCCGTGCTCAACAAGTGAGGCAGCATGGAAAGTAACGCCGAGACGGTTCCTGCAATCAGTCCCCAAACCAGCAAAAACGCATTCTCCAACATCACCAACCAGCCGATGGCTGAATTTGTAAATCCGACCGACCGCAACAAGGCAATTTCTGACCGTCGTTCTAACACGTTCCTCAGCATGACCGTCGATAAACCAAGCGTGCCCAGCAATAAGCCCAACCCGCCGAGAGTTTGGAACGTTGAAAGATACGTGTTTTGCACGGCCAGAAAATTCGCTAACCGGTCGGCAACGCGTTCTGCATCGAAGCCAAACTCTGTGAGACCGGTCTCCAATAGGTTGGTCAGGCTGTTGGCGTTAGCAAGCGGCGTCTCGACCAAAAAGTACGAGTACCCCGCTTCTTCAGGATAAACTTTGAGAAAATTCTCTTCCGACATCAACAGCACACCTTGAAAAACACTGCCGTCGAACATGCCGGCGACTTTTAATGTGTGCTCCGAATTTTCGGCATCGGGAACAGGAATCGTGGTGCCGATGCCCTTATGCAGGCTATACATCAACGTGTTCATATCGCCGAGAACCGGAATGGTGCCGTCTTCGTTTTCGGCTTCCAACAATTCCCACGGGTTGCTTCCCGGCGTGTCGGCGAATTTGAACCCGCCCCGTTCGATCATTTGTTTAGGCACGCCCAACACCGTGGGCAGTTTCGTTTGGTACAAATTCAAACAGGATGCCTGTTCGCCTTCCTTTTTACGGAACGGCATCACGAACATTTTTTCCAGCAGATTTGAACCGTCAGGGTTTTCATTGCCTGCGGTTAAATTGAGTTTGTCTCTGCCGTCTGCGGTGTTCAAATCGTATAAAATTGCCGTGCTCGATTCGGCAACCAAAGTAAACCCGCCGTTGCCGGAATTGAGCACGGGGGTTTCCACAGCCGGGTTTCGTTGTCCTGCTGCGACCGCGACAATCACGAAAGTCGCCGAAGCAATCAGGCCGACAGTCATGACAGACCGCTGTCGATTTCGTGCAGCGTTCCGCATGCCCAGCCGTCCCAGCCCAGAAAAACCCGCCCCTCGAACGGCGATCGACCGGTCCGAATCGAGCCACGCTGATAGAGCCGACAAGCTGGCTGTTAACAAGGCGATTCCCACCAAAAAGAACACAATCACCTGAACCGAGAAGCCGGAAAATGCTTCCGATTTCGGAATCAATCCGATGACCGACAAAACCACCAGCAGGCCAGAAACCAGGAAGCTGTATTTTGCGATTCGCGATGCCCGTTTGCTGCGGTCGGTTTGAGCTGCCAAACTGAGCGCAGCC